>Ga0137415_10001948_pt1 | contig 20586 bp, 14 predicted proteins | sample CZODoug3_1_1_16f_FD_183082 | JGI IMG/M metagenome (GOLD analysis project Ga0137415, IMG submission 183082) | Vadose zone soil fungal communities from Angelo Coast Range Reserve, California, USA - CZODoug3_1_1_16fungal (Hybrid Assembly) | ecosystem: Environmental > Terrestrial > Soil > Vadose...
TGGCGACCAGGACGGCACCAGCGGCGATCATGACGCCGCGCATGACCAGCGCCCCCAAAATTCCCCACGCGAGCACGCGGTGCTGGACCGCTTCCGGCACCTGGAACGTACGGAAAATCACCAGAAAGACGAAAAGGTTGTCTACGCTGAGCGCTTTCTCGATGACATAGCCGGTGAAATATTCCAACCCGCGCTGCTCACCATGCCAGTGCCAGATGCCCCAGCCGAAGACCAGTGCCAGCGTAATCCACAGCGCACTGCCGAACGCCGCTTCTCTAAGCTTTATTTTGTGGGCTTTTCGGTGAAAGACGCCCAAATCGAGGGCCAGTGCGAGGAGGACTAATAGATTGAACCCAACCCACAGAATGGGGGTGCCCATGGATTCAGAATAGCGCAATTCAAGGACGCGTTGAGTTGAAGTTCTGCCCGTTTATATTGGAGAGAATGATCTGTGTGGGGGCTCCCGGCTGCACGGTTACGGGAACGTCCCAGATCAGGCGCCGGTCGCCGGCGGCCGCGTCCAGTCCCAGAGAACTGACCCAATAGTTGCCACTAGGAAGCCCTCTTATAATCAGGTGGCCGTCGAGATCGGTGTCGCCTTTTGCCGCCAGGTATTTGGTCTGCGCGAGGTCGGGGGCGAGTTGCGCCACTTTTTGATTGTGCTCCTGCAGGGCTTTGTCCCATTTATATTTGGGGTTTACGGCGCCAAGCTCGGTCTCCATACCGGAAATCGTGGAACGATGCGATTCGACGAATTTTTTCGTCGCGGACATGTACTCCTGTTTCAGTTTGAAGTACTTGGCGGGATTGGCTTCCGCGTCGGCTTCGCGGTATTTGGGCATCGGCAAGCCGGCGGTGACTCCGCCGCTGTTCGAGCGTTCGTAACCGGCGAAGAATTCGGGGATGTTCATAACGTCTTCGGGGGTGATGAGCTTGTCCATATCCGGGGCGGTCAGGTCGATGACGGCGTGTTCCTTCATCCAGGCTTTCAACTCCGGAGAGATTTTCAGATTGTTGATGAACTCTTCGCGCTCGGCCAGTGGAAACTGGTCCGCGGCCTCTTTCAGGATGTCGGCGTAACTTTTGGTCAAAATGTAAAAGGTGAACTGGCGCACAGGCTCGGGGCGGGCGCCGCTTGGCGAGATGCGCGCGGTCAGGTCCAGCGTACCGGTGGCGCCTTGTCCAAAACTCGCCTGGCATAGCGAGAAGAAAGAGCAGAAAAATACGAGGAGGGACACTCTGTTTCGCATGGCCTCATCGTAGCAGAAGGGTGCAGGGCGGTCCCGGGAAACAAGTGCAACGCGTGCCCTAAGCGGACAAGGGAGCTACAGGGGATCAGAAAAGCTGGAAACGCGTTTCGATGGTCACCCAGGTGGGCACCGGCTGGCGGCGAGCGTCCCGCGCGGGAACAAAACGCCACGAGCGGATAGCTTGCAGGGCCTGCTCATCCAAGCCCAAGCCGAGGCCTTTCACAAGTTGGATTCGCGCGGCGCGACCGTCTGCGCCGATTAGCACGCGAAGCGTCACATTGCCCTGGAGTTTTGCCTTGCGCGCCTCATCCGTGTAGGGAGGCTCGGGACAGTGGAGGCACGCGGGCTCCGAAACTGCGTTGGCGTAATTGCCGCCGATATCGCTGCCACCCGCGCCACTCCCATCATCGTCGCCCACGCCGTCTCCAGGTTTGTTTCCGATTCCGTGACCCTTTTGCGCTCCCGCGGAATTGGTGTCCTTGTTCATCCATGGCAGGCCGAGACCCGTGATGATGGGAACGGTAGCAGGAGCGTTAGGCTCGAAAACCGCTGGTGGGACGGGCAAAATTTCGTCTTCGGAATGAGTCAAACGCGGCGGCGAGAGGGGCATGGAAGAGGGCGGCGGCAGGATTCCTATGCGCGCCGGTGCGGAATCATTTTCGCTGCCGCCGCCGCGGAGGCCGAGAGAGGGGTGTCCTGATTTTGGTTCTGGAGGGGGAAAGAAGTGGAACGTGGCGCTGGTGCCTCCGAGTGGCGTCAGATGGAGTCCGGTGACTTTTCCAGTGGAGGAAGCAAGAAGGAAGAACAGCACGCCAAGAATTGCCGCGTGGGCGAGAGCCGAAATACTTTGCGCCGAGCCATATCGCGTTGAAGTATTGACGCTCGAAAAGAAAGCCGGGGCGCCGTTCGCGGAGTGAAGCCTGGCGTGTGGCATCGAGAAAGCCGCGCGAATATTCTCAAGAACGCGCCGCAACCAGGAAGCAGAATGTTCGGAATTTCGCGAGCTGAATTGCGGCACCAACAAGGGCATGAGGGGTCTCCTTCTGAGAGGAGGTGGCCGAGCGGGGCGATCAATCGGGGCCATCCTGTTTGCAGGTGAGAACTAGGATTGGCGCCATTGGTTGCCCGGAAGAGCGCTGTCCGCCGGCGACTCCGGTTCTCGCAAGCGCTGCTGACAGCAGGAAAGGAGCGTAAAATATTCAAGCCATGCGAATTACTGTGACGCTCGATGAAGACCTAGCCAAATTCCTCCGCAACGAGATGCGTGTGCGCAAGATCTCGCTCAAGGCCGCTATCAATCATTTCCTGAGAATAGCGTTGAAGGTAGCCGGGGAAGGCGCGCGCAGACCGTTTGTTGTTCATCCATTGCCCATGGGATTGCCCCTGGATAGCGGTCATGAATGTGTTGAAGAATTGATCGAACACATAGAAGGCAGCAAGCACAGATGAGTACGGTTCGAGGACGTTAAGTTGCGAGAAGTTCCGCACGCGGGAGTTGCTGGAGTGTGAAGCGCCGCTAGTAGAGGCGGAAGGTAACTTCGAAGGGGACCAAGACGGGAACGGGCTTGCCGTTTGGGCCGGTGACGGGTTTGCAGCGCCAAGTGCGCATTGTATTTGTGGTGGATTCATCAAGGCCCAGGCCGGGGCTCTTGATGACGCGGGGATTGGTGACGCGCCCATCTACGGTGATGACCGCTTCCACCAGCACCACGCCGGAATATTTTGCTTTACGTGCTTCGTCGGAATAGGGTGGGTTGGGCATGTAGAAGCAGGTGGGGAGTCCCACACCGTTCACACCCGCGCGAAAAACGCCGCCGCCGGTGCCGCCGCCTTCGCCGGGACCCAAGCCCCCGCCCGTGCCGGAACCTATGCCCGTGCCGTTCCCATGCCCGAGCGAATCGCCCGGACCGGCTGCCAGGGGATCGCCGAGACTCGAAAGATTGGTTGCAATCTTTAGATCCGGCGGCCCAAGAAGCGTCGCTTCCATGGGAAGCTTCGGCTGCGGATTGGGGTGCAATGTCGGAGCCGCGAACTGCGTCATAGCGAACCGCGGCGGCCTGCCTTTGTTCACCGGAGTATTCGTATGGTCGTTTGCTCCACCGCCACCGCCTGCCTGCTTGGTTCCCGCCGGCAGTTTCGCCACGTACGGCGAAATATCCAGCGGCGTCACATCCAGCTTGTTCTTCGCCTGGGTGGTAGTGGGAAGCATGTTGGTGAGGAACGGAACGATCAAAAGCGCGATGATAACGGCGTGGGCGGCGAGGGCGATGGCCTGAGTCCAGCCAAAATTTTCATCCTTGGACCAGATCTCTTTTACCTGGACTGGCCTAATCCCCGCGGGCATCACCACCCGGGTGGGAGAGAAAAATTCCTTCAACTGCCCCATGAAGCCGCCGAAATTGCCGCCCCAATCCACTTCCAGGCGCTTGTTTATGGGACCTTTGCGAGCTTTGGGCGCGGACAGAAAAAATCTAAGATTTTCGCCCAGGCCGGAACCGAAGGTATTCCTCGTGAAGGGAACGTCTTTGCGTTCGATGATCTTAACCGGGCGTTCGAGGAGAAACTGCTTCAGGTTGGACCAAAAATCGTCCGGCATCAGGTGGGCGGGTGTACCGAAATCAGGCAGCGCGCTCTTCGGCACCGGAATTATTTCCTCGGGCCCAGAACGTTTTGGCCTGCTCAGTTCTTTTGGCAGAAGGTTTATGAAACCCGGCACCGTTGTCCCCTCAAGTAATGTAGACGCGAAACCGCGCCAATCGGTTTACCTTAGCCCTTATGATTCGCGCCGGCTGGGAAAGGTTGCGCGACCCCTCGGCTGACACAACTTCACCAATATTGTAACATACGTAGTTACTTTGCTTTCCAAAGTTTCCCGCTTTGCAACGCTGCGTGTTGACCCTCCAGATACACTGGAAGTGGCGGATTAGAAGGGATATTCGTTGACCGAATCCATGACCGAACCATTGGAACTGAAAAAGACACTGAACCTGCCGAAGACTGATTTTGCGATGAAGGCCAGCCTGCCGCAGAACGAGCCCAAGCAGCTCGAGGCCTGGCAGGCGGCGAATCTGTACGAGCAGATTCTGGCGGCGCGCGAGGGCAAGCCTTTGTTTGTGCTGCATGATGGCCCGCCGTACCCCACTGGCACAATTCATCTCGGCACCGGGCTGAACAAGATTTTGAAGGACATGATCGTCAAGTCCAAGAGCATGACGGGGCATCGCGCGCCGTACGTTCCGGGGTGGGATTGCCACGGACTGCCAATCGAGACGCAGGTGGAAAAGCAACTAGGCGGGAAGGGCAAGGTTTCGCCGCCGGAATTCCGCCAGATGTGCCGCGATTACGCTACCCGGTACGTTGAGCAGCACAAGCGGGACTTCAAGCGGCTGGGCGTGTTCGGGCGGTGGAACGACCCTTACCTGACGATGAGTCACCAGTATGAGGCTACGATTGCCGGCGCCTTTCTGGAGTTCATGGAGAAGGGCTACGTCTATCGCGGGCGGAAGCCGGTTTACTGGTGCATCCACGACAATACGGCGTTGGCTGAGGCGGAAGTGGAGTACGAGGACCACACCAGCCCGTCAATCTGGGTGACCTTTAAAGTTGTTGGCGGCGGAAAGGGCCAGGCCGCGAAGATTGGCGGGGATGTTTCCGCCGTGATCTGGACCACGACGCCGTGGACGATTCCGCACAACCGCGGGCTGGCGTTTCACCCGGACTACGAGTACGTGGTGATCGCGACGGAAAAGGGAAAGCTGCTGCTGGCTGCGGACCGCGTTGCCGGATTCCAGGCCGATTGCGACATCAAGCAGGCTGAGGAACTGGCGCGTTTCAAGGGCCGCGATTTCGAGGGGATGAAGTTTCAGCATCCGTTTCTGCCGATTCAGGTGCCGGGCTTGTTGGCGGATTACGTCACGCTGGATCAGGGCAGCGGCATCGTGCACACGGCTCCGGGCCACGGCGCGGACGACTTTAATTCCGGGCAGAAATATGGGCTGGAGATTTACGCGCCGCTGGATGACAAGGGCGTGTATACCGAAGGCTTGCCGGAATACAAAGGCAAGGACGTCTTCACGGCGAATCCGATCATCGTGAAGCTGCTCGCCGAACATGGCGCGCTGCTGGGGCACCATCCGTATAAGCATAGCTACCCGCACTGTTGGCGCTGCCACAATCCGGTAATCTTTCGCGCCACGGAGCAGTGGTTCATCAAGATGGATCAGGCCGCGCACGGTGCGAAAAAGACGCTGCGCCAGGAAGCGTTGGAGGAAATTCACCAGGTTAAGTGGATTCCCGGCTGGGGCGAAGAACGTATCTACGAAATGATCGAGAAGCGGCCGGACTGGTGCGTTTCGCGGCAGCGCTTCTGGGGTGTGCCGATTATCGTGTTTTTCTGCGATGCGTGCGGCAAGCAGCTCAATGATTTCGTGCCGTTGCGCAACGTGGTGAAGTGGTTTGAAAAAGAGGGCGCTGACGCCTGGTACAAACACACGCCGGAGGAGTTGCTGCCCGCGGGAACGAAATGTTCGTGCGGTGCGGAAAAATGGCGTAAGGAAAACGACATTCTGGACGTGTGGTTCGATTCCGGGTCGTCGCATCTCGCTGTGCTGAAAGGCAACGAGTGGCCGGCGGATGTTTACCTGGAGGGGCCCGACCAGTATCGCGGGTGGTTTCACAGCTCGTTGCTGATCGCCACCGGCATCCGCGACAAGGCGCCGTATCGCGGCGTGGTGACCCATGGGTGGACGCTGGACGAACAGGGCCGCCCAATGTCGAAGTCCCTCGGCAACGTGGTGCTGCCGACGGAGATTTGCGACAAGTGGGGCGCGGACCTGCTTCGCCTGTGGGTCGGCTCGCAGGAATATCAGGCGGACGTGAAGATGAGCGAGCGGGTGATGACGCAGCTCAGCGAGGCCTATCGGAAGATCCGCAATACGATTCGTTTCGCGCTGGGGAATCTCAACGGCTTCGATCCTTCGCGCGATGTGGTCGCTAACGAGCAAATGGATGAACTGGATCGCTGGATGCTTGAGCGCACGGCGGATCTGGTGAAGAAATGCCGCGAGTGGTATGCGGCGTACGAATTTCACCGCGTCTACCATGCGATTCATGATTTCTGTGTGGTGGACTTGAGCTCGTTTTATTACGACGTGCTGAAGGACCGGCTGTACACGAAGGCGGCGAAAAACAAGTCGCGGCGCTCGGGGCAGACGGCCGTTTGGAAAATCACCAGCGCGCTGGTGCGCCTGCTTGCTCCGACATTGGTGTTCACGGCGGAGGAGGTGTGGAAATTCCTTCCGCACGCGGCGGGCGAAGCTGGCAGCGTCCACATCGCGCTCTTCCCGGAAGAGGCCGAGTTGCGGACGGGCATCGCGCCGGAAAAGGCCAATGCGTGGGAGTTGCTGGCGAAAGTTCGCGGCGAGGTGCTGAAGGCGCTGGAAGTTGCGCGCAACGAAAAGAAGCTCATTAACTCCGGGCTGGAAGCGAAGGTATTGTTGAACGCCGACCTGGAGCTGAAGGCCAAATTGAAGCAATATCTGGCTCAATTGCCGGGGCTGTTCATCGTTTCGCAGGTTGAACTTCTGAGCGCCGGCTCGGGTGAGTTTCGTTCCGAGGTTGTGCCGGGACTCGAAGTCAGCGTGCAGCGCGCGGACGGAAAGAAATGCGACCGCTGCTGGAACTATTCCGTCCACGTTGGCGAGAACCCGCGGTATCCGGCAGTTTGCGAGCGCTGCAGCGCAGCCATCGCCGAAATCGAGGCAGGAGGTTCTGATGCGGATGCCGTCGCCTCATCGCGGTAAGCAAATGTCCGCTTCCTCCAACTCATGATCATTCCTGGGCGGATCAGGTGGCTATGGCTGACGCTGATTGTGGTGCTGCTGGACCGGGCCACGAAAGCGTGGATTGAGTCGCGCCCGCTTACGTATTTCCCGCATGTGGTGATTCCCAACTGGTTCAACATTATCCTTTCGCGGAATCCGGGGATCGCGTTCAGCTTTTTTTCGAACGGCTCAAGCATCTGGACTCGGGTGATTCTCATCGTTGGCTCGGTGCTGATCATCGGGTTGATTGCGTGGCTGCTGGTGGCGGGGCGGGACGCGAGCGCCGTCAACGCAGCGGGCCTGGCGCTGCTGCTGGGCGGCGCGGCGGGGAACCTTACCGATCGAATCGTGCACGGCGCGGTGACGGATTTTCTGGAAGTGTGGGTGCGATTCTTGCCGTTTTCGTTGTTCAATCCGTGGCCAACGTTCAATGTTGCCGACGCGGGTGTGACCATCGGCGCGCTGCTGCTGCTTTATGATGTGATTTTCCATCCGCAAAAGGCAAAACTGTAGCTCACCCCTTCAGGGGTGAGGCATTCCAAAGCGCAGGCGAGGTGTCGCCGTTGCTATGAAAACCCTAAGGCCTCAAAGGCCTGAGCTACAGGATAAAGCGATCGTCCATGGCCCCGAACAGTACAGGTTATGACGTTTGAGTTGTACACTCTTCGCTTGATGCCAACGTCCTCGCTAAAATTCATCGTTTCGCCGGAGGAGGCCGGGCTTCGGCTCGATCGCTTTGTGTCTTCGCATAGTGCGGAGCTTTCTCGAACACGCGTGCAGGAATTGATTGAGGCGGGGCTGGTGATGCTGAACGGAAAGCCTGCGAAGGATTCGCACAAGGTTCGGGCTGATGACGTTGTGGAAGTGACGCCCACGCCTCGCCCCGCGATGAAGGCGGAGGCCGAGCAGATCCCGCTGGACATTCTTTACGAAGATGACGATCTGATCGCGGTGAATAAGGCGGCGGGGATGACGGTCCACGCCGGGGCGGGGAATTCGCGCGGAACGTTGGTGAACGCGCTGCTCGGGCGCGGGCAAGCGCTTTCGCAAGGCGGCGATCCGCTTCGGCCAGGCATCGTGCACCGCATTGACAAGGAAACGTCGGGAATCCTGCTGGTCGCAAAGAACGATTTCGCTCATGCAAAGCTGGCGGACAGCTTCCGCGAGCGCACGGTTCAAAAAACTTATCTCGCGCTGGTGCAGGGCATCCTCACGGAAGAGCGCGGGCGAATCGAACTTCCCATCGCGCGCGATCCCGTGCGTAGGAATCGCATGACGGCGAAGCGCAGCGCATCACTGCCGAACGCGCGGCAAGCACGCACCGATTGGCGCGTGCTGGCACGCATTGATTCAGCCACTCTTGTCGAAGTCCAGCTCCACACCGGACGCACTCACCAGATACGCGTGCATTTTTCGGCGCTCCGGCATCCTGTTGTGGGCGACACGCTGTATGGCGCTTCTGGCCAGTTGCAGGTAGGCAATGTTTCACTCACGGCGCTCGAGCGGAATTTTCTGCATGCGGCAAAGCTTGGATTCCGGCAACCGCGTACGGGACAGACGATTCAGCTCACGGCACCGTTGCCTGCCGAGCTGCGGGACTATCTGGCGAAGCTTGCGGCCGCTGCCGGCGAGTCCTCTACGCGGATTGACGCTGCACTCAAAGGGTTTCTATAATCGTTGAACATGCGACTCCGCCTCTTCGGGTTTCTTCTGGCTGTGACAATTTTGAGCAGTGCTTCGTTATCGGCTCAGCAGCCGAATCCGTCCGCCCCGCCGCCTCCGGCATCCCAGGAGCAGATTCAGAAAAGTCAGACCGTCATTCCGGTCCAGGTCAACCTGGTGGACGTGCTGTTTACGGTCCTCGACCGTCGCAACAAGCTCGTTCCAAGCCTGGAGAAGCAGGACTTCAAGGTTCTGGACGACAACGTGTCGCAGGACATCCGCTACTTCAGCCGCCAGTCCGATCTGCCGTTGCGTATCGGCATGTTGCTGGACACTTCCAACAGCATTCGCGATCGCATCAAGTTCGAGCAGGACGCGGCGAACAATTTCCTATTCAGCGTGCTCCGCCGCGGCAAAGATGAAGCGTTCGTGATGACCTTTGACGATGAGCCGCAAGTCGTCCAGGCATTCACGCCGGATACCGGCAAGTTGCGCGACCAGATTCTGCGCACGCGCGCGGGAGGCGGCACCGCCGTCTACGACGCAATTTATGATGCGTGCGAACAGGAACTGAGCCACCCGCCGCGTCCTCCCGGCGACCAGCCCGATGTTGTGCGCCGCGTGATGATCCTGATCAGCGACGGAGAGGACAACCTTTCCACGCACACCCGCACGGAAGCCATCGAGATGGCGCAGCGGAGCAGCGTGGTAATTTACACCATCAGCACCAGCACGCAGTGGGTGACGCTGGACGATCCGAGCAAGGAACGAACCGGGAACCGCAAATACCACCTGACCGACGGCGACAAAATTCTGCAGGCGCTGGCGGAAGAGACCGGGGGGCGCGCGTTCTATCCGTATCACGTGGACGATCTGGACCAGTCGTTTCAGGATATTGGCGACGAGCTGCGCAACCAATATTCCCTCGCCTACAACGCTTCGACACATTCCCTTGACGGCCGCTATCACAAGATCAAGATTGAAGTGCCGGAACACAAGGGCTACCAGGTGCGGGCGCGCAAGGGATATTTTGCGCGCACCAACGTGAATACCGCCAAACCAGCTGGGACAGTGAAGTAGCGCAAGCGTTTCCTGCGAGCGGGAGACGATCTTACTTGCTGGTATCCTTCAACAGAACCACATCCGATTCCGATTCGCCGCGCTCGATCGCTATCTGCGATCCGTCTGGCGAATAGTTGAAGCGGAATATTTTGTCGGCGGTGAAGTGGGTAAGCGGCTTGGCGGCGGAGCCATCCAGGGGTTGCGCCCAAAGATTATCCACGCCTTTTTCCCGCACCAGGTAGACAACCGCCTTTCCGTCGGGCGAGAACGCCAATCCCTCCTCAAGCGCGCGCTGATCCATGTCGTGATAGACCATATGATGGGCTTCGGTCGAATCCAGGCGCAGCATCATTTTGTGGTCCAGTTCGCGGACTTCCAGCGAAGCCACTTGTTTGCCGTCGGGAGAAAGGGCGTAATATCCAACCGAGAAGTTAACGGTGGTCTCTGGCCGTCCTCCATCAATGGAAACGCGCTTCAGGTAATGGTTGTCGTTGTTGTCCACGTAGTAGACCCAGCGGCCGTCTTTGGAGCAAGTCGGAGTATGGTCGCTTAGACCTGAAGTCAATTGCCGCTGGTCGCTGCCATCAATATTCATTCTCCACAGGTTTGAGGAAGCGGCGCTTGTGCGCGCCAGTTGCCGGAAAACCAGGTAGCGGCCGTCGCCGCAGGCGGAAACCTGGTCCGCGATATGTTTGTTGTCCGAGAAAACAGTTTTTTCCGGGCCATTCAGGCTCACGAACTTGATCTCTCCAGACTGCGGCAAAACCAGCTTGCCATCCGTGGTCCAATCCCACCGCCAGATCGGCAGGCGCGACCCCAGCTGTATCACCGCCAATTTGTCCGGATCGGCGGCGGGGGCAACTCCGAGGTCAAAGCGGAGGCGGCTCTGGATCGCAGCCAGCGTCTTGCCATCCTTCGAGATGGTTTGCTCGCCGTAATTGTTCGTGTCGGCGGTTAGCTCGCGGAACTCGCCGCCCGGATAATTCACAAAACCCAAGTGGGTCTGCAAATGACCGCTGCTGCCAAGTTGAGAGCTGTTGACGATCAACCCGGACCCATCGGGGAGCCATGTGGGCACATAGAAAATGTGCTCGGCAGAGGCCGCCACAGTCTCTGCTTTGCCATCGCTGGCATTCACCGCGGAAAAGCCTCCTATCGCGTCCCTCGTCGGCTGAACGATGGGGATCAGAATAATCTTCCCGTCGGGCGACCATGCCGGAACATAACTGTCACTTTTAAGTTCCTGGCCGCTGAAGATCGGCCGCTCAATGGTTCCGTCGTTCTTGGCCAGGATCAGATCCCACTTCGGCGAATCGTGCAATTCCCGGAGAAACGCAAAATGCGCGCCATCAGGGGAAAAGGTGATGGGGCTGTCAACGTCCTTGACAAGCACTTTTGGTGTGCCGCCCAACACGGAGGCACGATAGAGCACGGACATACTCTCTTCCGCTTCTTCGCGCCTCAGAAAATAGATGTAATTGCCGTCCGGCGAGAATCGCAGGCTTTCGTAGCGCGCAGCCGCGGGCTCAACAACCTCTTTGTTCGTTTCGGTCGGAATATGATGCAGCCACAAGGACTGCATTCCTTTTTCCTCCAGGGCTTGCAGGAGGTATTTCCCGTCGGGCGAGATCGCGGCTTGGGAAATGTGCCCGTTGTTTGAAACATTTTCAATGGTGAATTTTTCGAAGGGAATGTGCTTGCCCTTCTGCACGAAGGTGTACGCGCCGTAAGCGGCGGCCGCGGCCAGCACCGCAACCAGCGCAATGATTAACCCGGTGCCCAGCTTGTTCTGGCTCGCGGCTTCTGCAAGCACGGTGCTGCTGATCGGCTTGTGGATGGAGCCGGAAGATTTTGCCGCGGCTTGGGCGGCGCTGACACTCGCGCGGCTCGTGGCGACGCTGGAATCCGATGGGGGCCGGCCCGGCTCCAGTTCGCGCAGCAGGCGTTTCAGGTCGGCGCGCAGTTCAGCGGCCACCTGGTAGCGCATCTCGCGGTCTTTTTCCAGAAGCTTGTTGATGATGCGTTCGAGTTCCGGCGAGATGTCGCTATTGAATTGCACCGGAGAAATCGGCGCAGCGTGAAGTATGTTGGCGAAAATTACCGCGCTCGTGGAACCCTGAAACGGGTGCCGGCCGGTGACCATGCCGTACATCACGGAGCCGAGGGAAAAAAGATCCGTTCGCGCGTCGAGGGCTTCGCCGCGGGCCTGCTCGGGCGACATGTAGACGACGGTGCCCACGGTCGTTCCGACACTCGTCTGGAACACGGTTTCCGAATCCGCGAGCGTGTCCTCGGATGGGCCGCCCTCCAATTCCATCAACTTGGCGAGGCCGAAATCGAGAATCTTGGTGGTGCCGCGGTTGGTGAGAAAAATATTTCCCGGTTTGATGTCCCGGTGGACGATGCCTTTCTTGTGGGCGGCATCGAGAGCATCGGCGATTTCGATGCAAACCTCCACGCAGTGGGAGATGGGCATCGTTCCGCGGACCAGCACTTTGTCCAGGGATTCGCCTTCGAGCAATTCCATGGCGATAAACGTGCGCCCGTCGCACTCTTCAATTGCGTGAACGGTGCAGATGCCGGGATGGTTTAGAGCAGATGCGGACCGGGCTTCACGGAGAAAGCGTTCGAGAGCGCCGGCATCGTGCACGGAGCTCTCTTTCAAGAATTTCAGGGCCACGCGCCGCCCGAGCTTGCTGTCTTCGGCTTCGTAGACCAATCCCATGCCGCCCGCGCCCAGTTTGCGGACGATACGATAGTGGGCAATTTTGTCCTGGTCCATTTGTGGTTGTTGACGGTGATTCCTGACCGCCATGTGATGTTAGCCAAGCGGTTGCTTGCGGTCAATGCGTCATAGAATGAAGGGTAAGCCATCTCAGCGCCCCTAGTTGACGCTCGGAAGGTGTTGTCGTCCTGAGGCTATCCGACGAGGATAGCCGAAGGATCTCAACGATGGAATCTTGCAAGCTGATCAGGCTGAGATCCTTCGGCGCGCAAACGTCGCGGCGCTCAGGATAGCAACTCACTTTTAGGGTGAAACTCCAGACAAAGTGCACTTCGTGGGAAATGCTAGCTAGCCTTTGGGGGCGTAGTAGCCTTTTCGGGCGAGGACCTTCAAGTCGTGATTGTCTACGTCCAGCTTGATTTTGCGGAACTTGCCGTCCCGGGAATTGTTGGTCGGGTAGTACCCGAGCGTGTACTGGCTGCGCAATTCCTCGGAGATCTGATCGAACGCTTCCTCGAGTTTTTTCTCGGAGTTGACGTAGATCACGCGGCCGCCGGTATCTTCCGCCAGGCGGCGGGCCACTCCGCCGTTGCCGCCGTAACGCGGATCGGCCACAAGCAGCACGTGTATCACCGTGTCGGTGCGCTGCGCCGACTCAATCGCTTCCTCGAGCTTTACCTTGCTGCCCTCGTCCTGGGCATCGGTGACGATCACGATTGCCTTGCGCCCCGCCTCGCCATTCAGTTTTTCTCCGCACGCCAGATAAATGGCGTCGTAAAGTGCTGTGCCCACCATATTTCCCGAGGGAACCGGGCCGGGGTTTCCCGCGATGTATCCGCCGCCCGGCGTATTGATCCGCGCCTTATTAATGGCCCGATCCAGGATCGAACGATCGTCGGTGAAGTCGGAGAGCAAGTCTACGTCCGTGTCGAAGGAAATGATCATCGCCTCGTCGCCCTTGCGCAAGACGCGGCGGATGAACCGGCTTCCCGCACCCTGAATGGCGCCGAGCATGTTCTGTTCGCTGCCGGAGGTGTCCAGCAATAGGCCGAGCGTAATCGGCAACATCATTTCTCGGGAGAAGAAGGCGATCTTTTCTTCGTGGCCATCCTCGGAAATTTTGAAATTCTCCTGCTTCAGGTCGGTGACGACGCGCTTGTTTTTGTCGCGCACCGTGGCGAACAGGTTCACCAGGCTGACTTCCGTCTTGATGGTCGGAGGTTTCTGGGTTTGCTCTTGCGGCACCACTGGGGTCGCAAGACTCAATGCCACACTGCCTGCCAGCGTCTGCAGAGCCAGCCTGTTCCAAAGTCGCATCTTCGCACTCACGGATTTCACTGTTTCCCGGTATCCTTGAATTGAGGTCTTGGTACGGCGAGGGGTGCTGCTTTTTTTTCTGGCACTATGCCCCCACGCCTGGGGTAGCGTCCACTGTTACGGTTGTTACGATGCAACCAACTGCCCTGCGGGATGCGTCGAATGCTCGGCGGCACCCGAGATCACACTAACCTGAGAAAGTTTGGCCCGAACAACATGAATTGTCCACGAAAAAGAGGCTTTTTCGCTGCCGTACCCTTGCTTAGTTTCTTTGTCGTGCCGCTTTTGGGCCAGGAACCCACGCCGCCAAAACCGGCTGCGCCGCCCACTGCGCAGGAGCCAAAACCCGCCGACAAGCAGCAGGGTCCGCCGCCGATCCGAATCACCACGTCCACCGTTGTTGTGCCGGTCACGGTGAAAGACCGCAGCGGGAACCTGGTTCCAGACCTGCGCAGGGACGAATTTCGCGTGTTTGAAGACAACGTCGAGCAGGAGGTTACGCGGCTTTCCGTGGAAACCTATCCGCTCTCCCTGGTCATCCTGATTGATAATGACCTGAAGCGAAAAGACGAGCAGCAGGTGGAGCCCAGCCTGGCTTCAATCGTCAGCGGCCTCAGCACCAGCGACGAGGCGTTTATCTGCCGCTTCGACCAGTTTTTCCACGAAGGCAAGGGCTTTACCAGGGACCAGGATAATCTGCTGACCGAACTGAAGCGCACCGATCTTTCGTCAGAGCCGTCCGTGGCGCCTCCCGGCGGTCCTTTTAATGGGCCGACCATCAGTGGCATCCCGGCGCCTGGCGCGCCGCCGAATCCCGCGGGGCTTCAGGCGATTAAAGGCCAGGCGACGAAGGCGCTGGATGATGCCGTGTTCGAGGCAGCCGATCTGCTGAAGGATCGCGATTCACGCAAGCGGCGCAAGGTGATCCTGCTGATTTCCGACGGGCAGAATGGCGCGAAGTTCAATACCCACAGCTATGACGAGACGAAAGCCGAATTGCTGCGGCAGGGGATTTCCGTGTACAGCGTGGCCACGGGCAGCTCCTATTTTGAGCGCAAATTCAACCGGCTGGTCAACTACTCCCACGATACCGGAGGCGACATTTATTACGGGGCGAAGCAGAACGCATTCTCCGAGTTTTACACGCGGATCACGGAAGAGGCGCGCAACCAATACACATTGACGTACTCGCCCAGGGGCGAGCGGTCGATGGATTACCACTCGATCGAAGTGCGGGTGCGGCGCGACGGCTTGACCATTCTTGCGCGGCAGGGCTATTACGGCGGCACGTTCGCGGAATCGCCTAAATAGTGTGTGAGAGCCGTATCGGCTGCTGACTTCCAACCGAAGGGAACCAGCTTGTGAGGTGGCAGGGGACGTCTTGCAGGCCGCTGCGCAACATTTTTTCATTCAAGACGCGAAATTTTCTTGACACTTACGGCCAGCGCTCGTATACGAGTTGCAGCGGGCAGGATCGCAATTCGCCAGCTTTCCTTGCCCGAACAAACGACTGAACGACGGAAGGAGATTTTCCATGGCAAAGAAAGCCAAGAAGGCCGACAAGAAAGCTCCCAAGAAGGCCAAGTAACCGGACCCGTTTTCAAACTTGTGATTGCACTGGCGCCGCGGACAACCGCGGCGTCTTTTTTGTCGTTGACGGGCTGCAAGAATCAGCAGACCACCTGCACTCACCAGTTGAACCGGCCGGCGCAGAAGTCCTCTCCTGCACAAAACTGATGGCAAACACTGGCAGCTTGCGGAACAAGTTCCGTTCTTTAGGAGGCCGGGGCTTCAGCCCCGGCGTAAAGCACCTGGATTGAATGGGCTTTAGCCCCTGAAGAAATGCATTTCTGGGTTTTTCCTCGGCCCGCCAGACTGCCTGCGAACGGGCCCACTCATCGCTCTTTCGAACTCTTTTTCATTTTGGGAAGACAACCATTCGAATCCCCAAAGCTAACTGCTTTCGCTCCAACACATCCGCGAATTCATTCGAAAGTTTAGTTAGTATTAAGTAACCTTCAAGTAATACTTTAAATGTCGGCGCGCCGACATTTTTGCTGGGTGGCCCACGTGCCGGTTTTGCACGTGGGCTCTTTCTTCTTCCACCGTTCCGGCGGGTGCCCGGGAGTTTTTACGAGGGAGGAGTGATCAGAAAGGGCCAACCCAAGACCCAGGTACCAAAAAGCGGAACCTGGGGCCCCCTCCCGCGTAATTTCTATTTGTGAGTGAGCGAAAGCTTTTCTCGTCTGCTCGACCGAGAGCTTGCGGCGATTAAGAGTTTAATTGCCGAGGCACCCGGCCACGCTCCCGTCACCGTGATGATGCCGTTCTTTCTTCGTTTTTTCGCGCCTTCACGAAGTGCATCTTTAGCCGGACTAAACCTGTCCCGCTCAGAGCCGCACCAACCAGTATTAGAAGAAAGAAAACAATTTCGCCGTGGGAGACTTCCCCGTGAACTCCAAAGTGCTCTATCAATTAGCGAATTCCCCGTAAACCAAGATTCGTTATCACAAACATTCCCAGAAATCCGCCAAGAATGAAAATGAGGAGATTAACGGAGCTAAGACGTAACCCAGGAATGTATGCTAGAAATATCAGCCCAAGGATTGCAATACCGGAGCCATATATAAACAGAGCGTAGATCGCAAACATCAGAGTATTCCTTGAGAAGCAGTGAATCGGCCAGGACTAAGTCAGCGCACGTCGTGCCTAGAGCAAGTCAAACCGATGGAGCATCAGGCACCACCAGTCGCGCTGTCGACGGCATCAGTTTACCTCACTGGGCAAGAACACGGGGTAGCGGAACAAATCAAACCTGGGCGGTTGGCGCACCCTTGAGGCGCTAAGATGAATTTGGGTGCCGCACCCTTGTGGCTTTCAAGGGTGCGGATTTTGATTTTTCTTTTTCCCCGCATTTGAGTTCTGAATCTGCGCCGCGCGAGGACCGTGACGTGAGTGGCTCGGGCCTATCCGCCGCCGAGGGACTCTTCGTGGGCGGGGCAGATCGGTTTGTAGGCGCAGCCGCGGCAGAAGAAGCCGGGCTTGGCGGGGAAGTTTCCGGCGCGGATGTCGGCGGCGGTTTCCTGGACGGTGGCTTCGGCTTCGGCGATCTGTTTGGCGTCGCGTGAGGTTTCCTGGCGCTGATTGTTTTGCAGATAGTGGAAGACGAGGCGCGTCGGATTCCATTCGAAGATTTCTTTTGCCGCCAGCGCGTAGATGCTGAGTTGCAGGTCTTTGCGGGCGTCGGCGTCCTTCCTGGGCTTGCCAGTTTTGTAGTCCACGATCTCCACATCTTTGCGGCCGAGCGAATTCACCTGGTCCATGCGGCCGCTGAGGATCACATTGTTTTCGAGCGGAAGCTCGAAAGGTTTTTCCTGTTCGAGGATGTCCGGCGGGTCCTGCAACATCGCCGCGTGGAAGACTTTCAGTTGTTCCAGGCCGTCTTTTTTGTATTCGGCTTCCTGATATTCGTCTTCGTAGCCCGCGCTGGTCCATTCCGTTTCGTAGATGCGCTGCACTTCGTCGAAGGGCAGCTTCACGCCTTTTTTTACCTGTTCGAGGAAGCGTTTGATTGTGGTGTGGATCACGCTTCCGAAGCTCAGCATCGCGCGCGGGCCTTCTTTCAGCGACCACAAATAGCTGAATGCGTACTGCTGCGGGCACTTCCTGTAATTTTCAACCGCGGAGGAGCTGAGCTTCAGCGGCTCGGGCGATGCCGGATGGAATTCCTCCGCCCACTTGGCAATTCGGGAAAAGATTTTCGGAGGCGCATCGCCGGCGGGGAAGAGTTCGCCACTCGACGTTTCCAATGGCTTCTCATCTTCAGGTTTCGGGGGCTTTGGTTTGGGAGCGATCTGCAGGACGTCACGGCGTTTGATGGAGGGATCCATCACGATGTCCTCGATGAAGACTGGGACCTTGTTCCGTTTCTCTCGCACCGTGGTCATCGTCAGGCGGTCTTCGGCCCGCGTCAGCGCGACGTAGAAGAGGCGGCGCTCTTCCTGAATGTGAAAATCGCCTTCGGGAAGCTCTTCCTTCATCAGGCGGTCGGGAAATTCAAACAATGGCGAACGGTTCCTGGCGGGAAAGGCGTTGGAGTTTACACGCAGCAGGAACACGTGGGGAAATTCGAGGCCTTTCGCGCCGTGCACGGTCATCAGTTGGACGGCGTCGCCGGGGGCGTCGTCTTCGAGGCTCAGGGTGCCGTTGGCCTGTTCGAAATAGTCCAGGTATTCGAGGAACTCCGGAAGGCTGCGCGTATCGCTTTTCGGCTCCCAGTCCTTCATAAACTGCGCGAGCTGGTTCACGTATTTACGGTCCTGCGCTGCGGCGCGCTGCGGCACTTCCAGCCACTCGATCAAGTCGCCGAGGAGTTCGCGGGCGGAACGGCGACGCATCGTTTTTCGTTGTTCCGTCAAGAATTCCAGAAGCGTTTTGAACGCCGCGGAGGAGGGGTCGAACGCAAGTTCGCCTTGTGGCGCTTGCAGCATGTCGTAGAGGGGGGTGCCGCGCTTTTTGCGAGTGCGCTCAGTGAGGCGCACCAGATCTTCGGCGGTCAGATACCAGGCGGGCGCGGAGAGGACGCGGGCGCAGGCAATGTTGTCGAAGGGCTTGGCAATCAGACGCAGGTAGGCGAGCACGTCGCGCACCAGCGGATGCTCGAGAATCGAAAGGTTGCTGATGACGAACGGAATTTTGCGTTGCGAGAGCTGCTCCACCAGATGATCGCGATGCGCGTGCTGGCGGTAGAGGACGGCGAAATCTTTCCAGCGGCGGCCGGCTCTGTGAATGCGTTCGAGTTCGTCGGCCACCCAGGCCGCTTCGTCTTCGGGGGATTCCATTTCGACGATGCGGATTCTTTCGCCTTCGGATTTGTTGGCTTGCAGAACTTTTTTAGGAAATTCGGGGCTGACCTCGTTCATCCCGATGGCTTGCGTGGCCACGCGCAGGATATTCGGCGTGGAGCGATAGTTTTCCATCAGGGCCACGCGATACGGCGTTGAGTCTTCGCCTTCTTTCCAGCCGGCGAAACGCTGCAGGAAAAGTTTGAAGCTGCCGAAGGAGGCGCCGCGGAAACGGTAGATGGCCTGATCGTTGTCGCCGACCACAACGATGTTGCGGCGCTCGCCGGAGAGCAGGTGCAGGAGTTCGAGCTGGGCGATGTTGGTGTCCTGAAATTCGTCAACAAGGATGTGCTTGAAGCGTTCCTGCAATTGGCGGTGTTTGGCCGCATCGTTTTTGAGCAGCGTCACGGCTTCGGTGATGAGGCCGTTCAGCGCCACGGCGTGTTTTTCGCGCAGGATTTCTTCGCTGGCGCGGTAGGCGCGGGCGATTTCCTGCTGCAGAGCGACCAGCTCGGCGCGCTCCTTGATGGTGTCCTCGTCTAGGGCGGGCTTTTCCTCTTCGAGTTCCTTTGCAAGAAGATCAGCGAACTGCTGGTAGTCTTCACTGGACACAAGTTCATCCTGGCAGCGCGAAAAAAACTGGATGAAGTCGCTCAGGAACTGGCCCGGCTCCGCCAGGCGCCGGTATTTCTCGAGCTTCAGGCGCGCCAGATTCCGCCGCAATAAAATCCAGTGATCCACGTCCTCGAGCGGCACCAGCCCGGGATTCACTTCCTTCAGGATTTTTTCGCAAAAGGAATGGAAATTCGCGATGACTACGTCTTTGCCCCGTTCGCCGGTGCCCTTGGCCACGCGAATTCTCAGTTCGGCGATGGCTTTTTTCGTGTACGTGAGCGCCAGAATGTTTTCGCCGAGCAGGGAATCGTCGGATTCGAGCAGGTGCCGGATGCGTTCGGTGATGACGCGCGTCTTGCCGGTGCCAGCGCCGGCGATGACCAGCAGCGGCCCGTCACCATGCGTGATGGCGCGGCGCTGCGCGTCGTTGAGGAGCAGGCCTGCGCTTTCCGGCTGCCCCATTTCAAAAAGAGTCTTGGCCATCGCTTCAGCAGGTTAACGCCTTTTGCGGCGAAGCGGAAGCTGAGCTAACCGAGCGATTCGAGTATTGCTTCCCGCGAAACGCTCTTGTGGTTCGCTATGAGTCTCAGAATTGCATTCAACGTGCCAATTCTTAGCGACTTATGGGCGGGGATGGCTATCCGCTGGTGTCCGGGTATCTCGGTTTGAAGAATGATGTGGCTACCTGTTTGATGGACTTCGCGGTAGTCCCAGCGACGGCAGAGATGGTCGGCAAGCTCACGTCCGCTGAGATCTCGAGGGGGTCTCATCCAATAGAAAGAACCTCGTCGCGAACCAGATGCAATCGAATGGAACGCGGCTTGGGACCGTCAAAGTAATATCCCTCGACGGCGTCTTTGACATTCGCGCGAAGCTCTTCCCATGTGTCGGCTTGAGTAACAATACTCTCCGTGAGGCATTCGGCGACAAAGCCGCCATCTGCTTCCTGGATGACCTCAAACACAAGATCGCCGACCGGGGTGGGATTCATTGAGCCCTCGAATAGAAACATTAGCATCTGGGCTCACCGTGGGCAACGATTCTCCCGTTGCGACTGACTGCCTTAGCACTAGCGCTGCGAGGCTTCGCCGGAGGCGACTCTGGTGTTGAACTCGCCGGACTTTTTGCGGGGGATGGTGACGGCGGTCCACTGGCCGGACTGGGCGGCGAAATGTTTTGCGAGGAAGGTAATTTGGCCGACGTGGTAGGAGTAGTGAGCGATCTGGCGATTGATCGCCTGCATGACTGAATGAGGCTCGGTGCGAATGGTTATCGTGCGCGTTACATCC
>Ga0137415_10001950_pt1 | contig 20582 bp, 22 predicted proteins | sample CZODoug3_1_1_16f_FD_183082 | JGI IMG/M metagenome (GOLD analysis project Ga0137415, IMG submission 183082) | Vadose zone soil fungal communities from Angelo Coast Range Reserve, California, USA - CZODoug3_1_1_16fungal (Hybrid Assembly) | ecosystem: Environmental > Terrestrial > Soil > Vadose...
CAAATCTTCGGATTGCGCTCGACTTTTTCTCTGCGCGCTCTATGTCTCTGCGTTTAAACTCTTCTTCAGCACTTTTCCGTAGAAGGGGTCTGCCTCATGACTTCAACACCCGATTCCGTACGCCAATTTCTTCGCCACTCGATTGCCACTGTGGCCTACCGCGGCGGCAAAGCCCTGCGCGACGCTCCGAGGCACTTCGACAGTTTCCACATCGGAGACAAAACGCGCACGCCCGCGCAAATCCTTGCACACATGGGCGACTTGTTTGACTGGGCGCTCAGTATCGCGCAAGGTAAGCAAGCCTGGAGCGATTCCAAGCCCCTGCCTTGGAACGCCGAAATCGAGCGCTTTTTTACGACCGTAAAAAAGTTTGACGATTATCTTGCTTCCGGCGAGCCGCTCCACGGCTCAGCGGAAGGCCTCTTCCAAGGACCCGTCGCCGACGCGCTCAATCATGTCGGCCAGATTGCCATGCTCCGTCGCCTAGCTGGGTCTCCCATCCTCGGCGAAAACTACTTCAGGGCGGACGTCGCAGCCGGGCGCGTCGGCCTAGAGCAGTCCGCCCCGCGCCGCGAATTCGAGTGAGTTTCACCGTCTCTACAGTACACAAATTCACTTAACTACCGATAAATCATATGATATAAGCAGAATACTATGGTGATCTCCGATCGCTTACGCGCCATCCGCGAGCAGAAAGATCTCTCGCAAGGAGACATTGAGAAGCGTACCGGCCTGAAGCGCTGCTACGTCTCCCGTGTGGAGAACGGGCACACCGTTCCGAGCATCGAGACGCTTGAAAAGCTGGCCCGCGCCCTCGAAGTTCCGATGTACCAGCTCTTCTACGACGGCGAAGCGCCGCCGGAAATCCCCGCCCTCCCGAAGGGCGCCTCGCCCGAAAGTAATGAGTGGGGCAGTTCCGGCGAATCCGCGAAGTTTTTTCAGCGGCTGCGCCAGCTTCTCGGGCGCGTCTCTCAAGCTGACCGGAAGTTGATCCTCCACATGACGTTCCAGTTGGTTCGCGGAAACCGCCCCTGATTCTTTTTCCCTGTCCAATATTTATTTGGTGATGAATTTTGCCGATTTAGAGGCAGAAATTGCTCTCCGAAAGGCGGAGGCAGGTCGCAGCGACCGGGAAAATTAGAGCCGAGGGTGCTCCAACCGGCTCCTGGGGCACCAACCTAATCAGGTATCCAAAGTCCCCTGACAGAGCATCATAGTCACGGGATGGGGACGATTTATGCGTACATACATGGCTTGGGTACTCTGGCTAATCCTGGGTGTCCTGGCTTGCAACCTTCCGGTTCTGGCTCAATCTCAGCAGGCGCAAGTCGTTCCGGGAGTACAGAGTGGGCTGCTTGAAGCCCAGGGAACAGGAGCGTCCGCCGGCCAGGGGCTGCCCGAACAACGATTGTCCGGGAGCATCAGCGGAACCATTGTCGACCCAACCGGAGGCGCCGTCGCGGGCGCACGGGTGAGACTCTCGCGTGACGACCAATCCCCAGACCAAGAGGTGCTATCAGGCGACGACGGCCAATTCTCCTTTGCCAACGTCGCTCCCGGGCCTTTCGGGATCACCATTACGTCGGCGGGCTTCGCGGCGCAATCATCCGCCGGAATCCTGCGGCCGGGGGAGAACTACACTGTCCCGCAAATCGCTATGGCTCTTGCTACCGCTGTCACTGAGGTGCGCGTCGTCGTCTCACGGGCCGAAGTTGCGGAAGATCAAATCAAGGCGCAAGAGAAGCAGCGGGTGCTCGGCGTCCTTCCAAATTTCTATGTCAGTTACGACCACCATGCAGTCCCCCTGAACCCGAAGCAAAAGTTCGAGCTTGCCTGGAAGACCACAGTCGATCCGGTGTCCTTCGGAGTGACCGGGGTTATTGCGGGAATTCAGCAGGCGCAAAACGATTTCAGTGGATATGGACAAGGCGCACAGGGTTATGGAAGGCGCTTCGGCGCATCCTACGGCAACTTTCTTGCAAGCACGTACATCGGAGGCGCCATACTGCCAGCGCTCCTGAAGCAGGATCCACGTTATTTCTACAAGGGAAGCGGTAGCAAGCGTTCGCGGGCTCTATATGCGATTGCCAATTCCGTGATTTGCAAGGGCGACAACGGACATTGGCAGGCAAATTACTCGAGTATCCTCGGAAGCCTGGCCGCAGGCGGTATCTCGAACCTCTACTACCCAGCCGAAAATCGCGATGGATTGCAGTTAACCTTCGAGAACGCGCTAATCGGGATTGGCGAATCCGCCGCGGTCAATCTCCTTCAAGAGTTTGTCATGCGCAAGCTGACACGGAACGTTCCTAACTACGGACCGGCCAATCCCTAAGCGCTAAGCCACTGCACCGCGATCTGCGATGCGAAAACTGAGCGTTGAAAACCGTGAAGGTGCGCTAGCCGCGTCCCAGTCCGCGAAGAGAACGCACACCCTCCCCGACCCGGTCCCGATAGGAGCCGGGATCTGCGATCGGGGTAACCGCCAACGCATGCTTGGGCATCCGAATTCGTGTTACCGTCTTGTTTTCGGGCCACCTGCCCCCGCTAACCCTGGCCGCTTGTGGGAATGTAAACAACTAACGGAGCAAGGCAGCAATTCCAAAATAACGCCGAAGGAGGCGGAGTATGAGAGCGGTTCTAATCTCCGTAGCGATCCTGTTCATGTGCGGCCCGATGCCCGCCCAACAAAGGAGACGGCCTACGATTGTGCAAAGGACGTTTGTTCCTAAAGAGCCTCTGCCGTGCATCGCATTTAACCAGATGGCCGCTCGATTGGATGCAGTTTACAAGATCGAAGAAATCAGCAAGACCGACTACGACCAGGGCATAAAAAAATACATGAACGGCACACAGGAAGAGGGCGTGGATTACGTCATCGCCGAAAAGGACAAATACCAAAGGATTTCCGTACAGCGGGACAAGCTCGCTGAGTTCATTCGTTGGTACGTTGTGGAGGGAGGTCGCGGGCAAATGGACGCAGCCAATAACCAATGCACCACGGAATTAGGGGAGCGCGAGGAAAGATACGCGGGGATTTACAACCTCCGGCAGTTCCAAGACGCGATGACGATTGCGCAAGCGGAGGGACTTTTGGCCGACGTGGCTTTAGAAGGCCAGGATGTGGTGATAAAAGCTCTCTTGGAGAGTGAAGCAGCGCGCAGAAAAGACGTAGACCGTTACAACAAGCTGGTGGAAAGCGTCAACTCGTACAATAAGGCTGTGAACGATCTCGTTGGTTCCGTGAACACAGCGATGAATGAACCGAAGGGCTCCAAGCTTGCGCCAGCGTTGAGTTTCAACTTTGTTCGACTACCACCCATCACTTGCACGGGAAGCACATTTCCGTTTACCAATTCGACCGCTTACATGGCTAACGTAAGCACCATGCCCAACGCCGCCCCAACAATGCACTGCGAGTAGGCGCTGAAGCGGACGACCTCAGGTGCGTCGAAGGCAAGCCCAAAACCTGATGCGCCCCAAAGTGCGGGTCACCTATCTAGTTGGAGAACTCTGCGTCGTCGTGTGTCTTGCTGCCCTTCAGCACATCACTGCCGCTCGCCGTCCAGCCTTCATTTGAAGAGATGGAAAAGGAAACGGCAGCGTCCTGGTCAGGACGTGAGAGTGTATGAAATTGTGCGCCGTTGAACCTGGATTGGCCAGGGATGAAGCTGCCAATCAAATCGGCGCCTTCGACCGAGACTTGAAAGCCAGCAATGAGCGCTGGGCCCCCAATGGGAACGTTCAGATCGTAGGTAACTTTCACGCTGGCATGGTCTTTTTCAAATCTTATGTGGTAGGTGACCGCCGTAGTGTCTTGCGCCATAGAGGACCTCATTCCTTAGTCATTATCGTCCGGTCTTGGGGCATGGCAAGATAGAATTTGTCGATAGAGCGCCCAGCAATGAACCTGTTTGATGGTGCCTGGTAACGCGGTTATCGAACGAGTGTCCTCTATCTCTGGCTAGAAGGACTGAGCAGGAGTTAGTCGGAGACCGGATAATGGTTCACTTCGCACTCGATGGGTGGAAGTGGAGGGTGAACGACCATCCAGGCAGCGCCACACGCGCTTTGTAGTCCGCCGCAAGGTATATGATCTGCTTCGGGGGCGTGCCCGTGCGTTCGACTGTCACCTGCTCAGGTTCAAGCTGAATCTCATGTCTCTTGGCTGCGCGGATGATTGCGTTACGGAAATCCTCATCCGTATTGAAGGGATTCAACCCGATATAGGCGCCGGTTTGTGCCGCAAGGTCACGGATCTCCTCATGGAGCTCAAGGTTAGACAGTTCGCACGAAGCAATCTGCCAGCCTGCGATAATGACCAATCCAAGAACGGCTAGCCCGAGGATGAGTTTCACTTTTCCCATGACGACACCCGGCAATTCGGCTTACCAACTCACGAGCCTCTAGGCACTCTTCCGACTCACTTTGTAATCGTCGCGGTCCCCTCGGCGCACTGCAACACTGTTCCCGGGGCGTTGGCTTCTTTCCGGACGTAGGCCATGCCGAGGATGCGCGGCGGGTCCGAGTCCCAGGCTCTCGCTGCTCGTGTAACGTAGCCCACTTCTTTGCCGTCGAAAGTCAGTGGCGTGTCCGCTTCAGGCACAACGTCGCCGGAAAAAGCGAGGCGAACGCGCTGGCGGTTGACTTGCCCGCGAGAGCGCACCCGCTCGACGATTTCCTGGCCGGTGTAGCAGCCTTTGGTGTAGCTGATGTGGCTGTCCTGCAAACCGGCTTCGTGCGGAATCTGCTTTTCGCCAAAGTCGTAACTAAACCACGGGTTGCCTTGCGCGAGGCGCAGGCCACTCAGTGCGGTGTAGCCCATCGGTCCGCCGCCATGGCGGCGCACCGCCTCGGAAAGAGTCCGCCAAAGCTCCGGCAGATGTGCGATTTCCGTGACGAATTCGGCTCCGGGGACTTCTCCGGCGGAGCGCCTGACCAATCGACACGCAATGCGGCGGCCGGTAATTGACCCGACGGCGGCATCATGGGAGGAAAGGTCTTCAAATTTGGTGATGTCGACACCGGCAAGTTCTTGTACGACCGTGGCGGCTTTCGGACCTTCCAGGGCCAGCGTGCCGTAGCCCGCGGTCTCATCGGTCAGAGCGACGTCATCCATGATGATGTACTTGTCGAGCCATTCGATCAGGCGTTCGCGAATGATGGCGTAGGACACGCAAAAGAGGCGGTCGGCCAACGCGTACGTCTCGATCTCCGCGAGAATGTGGCCCTGCGGATTGAGCAGCAGGGAAACGACACCATGACCTTCGCGCAAGTCTTTGATGTTGTTCGTGAGTATCGCGTTCAGGTAGCGCACGCGGTCGGGTCCAGTGAAGGAAAGATACGCACGGTAGTTTTTATCGATGAGGGCCACGGTGTCCCGCGCGTAGCGATACTCAGCGGCCGGGTCGCCAAAATCATCGGGCATGGCGCAGCCGAGCCACACACCCACCTTCGCACCCGAGGCGGCGTGCATCGCTGCGAGTGGAGTGTTCAAGGATGTAGCTGGCGAAGCCATCTCCACGCGTTCGCGTATCCTCCAAGAATTAGTTTAGCAAAGAGCGCCCCCCGCCACGCAGTGCCATCCGCAAATCCCTTGGTCTCCGATGATATAATCGCCCGCATGAGCGACGGAAGGACCGCCCTTAATGCCGCCACGGACGGATTGATTCACATCACGATTCCGGTGGGGATGCTGCAGTGCAATTGCTCGATCATCGGTGATCCAGCCACGCGCGAAGCGCTGGTGGTGGACCCGGGCGACGAAGTCACGCGCATCCTGGACCTGATTGGGCGGCACCACCTGATTGTCAAAGCCATTGTCAGCACGCACGCGCACATCGATCACGTCGGCGGATTGAGCAAACTCCATCAGTACACGGGCGCTCCCGTGCTGATGCACCGCGACGACCTGCCGCTTTATCAAGCAATGGATATGCAGGCGTCGTTCCTGGGCGTCATGCCGCCCGAGATTACGGACGTGGATCAATTGCTGAAAGAGGGCGACGTTCTACGCTGGGGAGGGTTTGAGGCGCAGGTGATTCATACGCCGGGCCATACGCCGGGCAGCGTGTCGCTCTATCTCCCGCACGACGCCGGGAAGGTCACCGGCGCCACTGCCGGGAAGAGAATTAGCGTGAAAGATGAGGCTGGCGAGGATATCGCCATTGCTGATCTCTTGAAAAAAGCGGTCGATCCCGACAACACTCGAGAGGCTGCCGCACCTGACGAATCGGACCTGATCCTGCCTCGCGCGCCGCAGCTTTTTTCAGGGGACACGCTGTTTGCTGGCAGCATTGGCCGCACGGACCTGTGGGGCGGCTCCATGGAACAGATCATGGATTCGCTGCGCACAAAACTCATGCACCTGCCGGACGCCACCACTGTCCACCCGGGCCACGGTCCCGTCACCACCATTGGCAACGAACGCCACTTGAATCCTTTTTTGCAACCGGAATAGAAATCGTAGGGAATCCAACGGAATCGGAACATTGTGAATCAGAAGGCCCGCAGGTCAGCTCTGTAATTTTTGCTTCGCCAGGCGCAACTCTTCCATCACCGACTGCACTAATTCCTTCGCGTGCACCAGTTCTTGATTGATGATGCGCAAGTCCATGGCGGGCACCGCCGGATTGCGCTGGCTGGTGCAATACACGGCGTGCTGGCCCACCAGCACCAATGCATTCGTCAAACGGTCGAGGGACACCGCCAGCCGCCCTCGTTCCCGTCCAAACATCTGCTCGAATTTTTCCAGTTCTTCTTTGTGCTCTTCGAATGCCGACATTATTCCATGCCTTTGTTGACCTGTTCGAAAGAACGCCCCAGCGCGCGGGACCGGAGTTGCACATCGGGCACACGCGGCTCGCTCCAAACTTTACCGCATCGCGCGCGCGGAACATAATTCGCTAAAGCCACTATGAAGCGGTTGCTGCCCTTCGCGTGGCGTGCGATTTGAATGCTGTAGCAAACGTTCGGTCCCTCAACGAGCTTGGGAAGGGATCGGGCTGGAGCCACCAAACAATGCGACGTTCCGACCTGGTTCAGCACAAGGAAAGAGAGAGAGGTGCCACCACGCGTACCACTCAGATTGTGTTTGGCGAGAGGCAACACCTTCTTCGCGTACTCGATTCTCTCGAGGGCACGGATCTCCCCATCGCGCGGATGCAGCAGGAGCGGCGCATACTCGAGGAATTGATTCACGCGCGAACCCGCGATTTGAACCACATCAATACCGCCTGGGATGAAAAAATCGGATTGGTCCTGAGCTCGGATGCCAAGCCGGAAATGCTGGAAAAGCTTGCCAAGCAGGCGCCGGAAGAGGATTTTTATTTGCTGCGGCTGATTAGTGAGCATCCCCGAGCCAACGCCAAGACGCTGAACCGGCTGGCGAAACATCCGTACGGGGCGATTCGCGAAAATGTGGCGCGGCATCCGAACGCGGACGCCGGCACGCTCACGTGGCTGAGCAGGGACCGCAGCCAGCCGCTCTGGTATCTCGTGGCGTTCAATCCCAACACGCCCACGCCGCTGCAACGGCGCTTGCGCGATCGCCTGAAGCGTCTCGGCGAAAACCAAGCTTCCAAATAACCTTCTATCGCTGTTTTTCATTGTTATTTTTGTGGCATCGCCGTTCGAATGCTCTTGGTGTGTTCAGCCGCGATCTTGCAGGATCTCCGTTTGTCACCAACAGAAGATAGTAGAATGCCGCGCGGTGTGGCGTGATGAGGGAAAGTCTGCGCGTGGCTGAAAATCGCTCGGAAAGCGAAGGCAAACTGGCTACGGGATGGCGAATTTCCAGATGGCGGATTGTTGCTGTCACGGCGATTTCCGCGCTGATTCTCGCCCCGTGCTGGTGGCACCGGCACATCCAAGCGGGGGATCTGGGCAGCCATGTGTACAACGCGTGGCTGGCGCGATTGGTCGAAAAGGATCAAGCGCCGGGACTGTATATCGCGAAGCAGTGGAGCAATATTCTGTTTGATGTGGCGCTGCTGCGCGCGGCGAATTTGTTCGGCCTCGCGGCGGCGGAAAAAATCGTTGTCTCCGCTTGCGTGCTGGTTTTTTTCTGGGGAGTGTTCGCGTTCATTCGAACGGTCACGGAACGGCCGCCGTGGTCTCTCGCGCCGTGTATCGCCATGCTGAGCTATGGCTATTCTTTCAGCATGGGCTTCATGAACTACTATTTGTCGATCGGGCTAGCCTGCTTCGGGCTGGCGATTCTGTGGCGGGCGCGGCGATTCGAATGGATCGCGGCAGCTCCGTTCGCGGCACTGGCGTTGCTTGCTCACCCGATCGGTTTTCTTTGGCTGGTCGGCACGACCACGTACATCAGAGTTAGAACGAAATTGCCGGGCTGGTGGAAGCTGGCGCTGCCGCTGTCAGCCGCGTGCGCGTTTGCCGCGGTTAACTGGTACACGTCGCATCGGCCTGGGCTGCTGGCAGATTGGGATCGCGGGCCGCTTTATTTTTACAATGGCGCGGATCAGCTGGTACTCTACGGGAAACGTTACGCCGCGATTGCTGCTGTGGCATTTTTTCTGGGAATTATCTTTGTTGCTCACGACTTCTACCAGCGGAGGCGCGAGAGTTCTTTCTGGAAACCGTTCGAATTGCCGTTCGAATTGTACCTGGTGACGTTTTGCGCGACAGCGCTGCTCCCCGAAAATCTGCGGCCATCGATTTATGGAGGCTGGATAGGCCTGCTCGGTTCAAGGCTTACGAGCATTTCCGCGATTCTCGGTCTTTGCTTTCTTGGGCGCCTGAAGCCAAGGAGATGGCATCTTGCCGGCTTCGGCGTATGCGCCGTCGTTTTCTTTGCCTTCCTCTATCAGGATACGGGCTGGCTGAACCGGTTGGAAGCAAACGCAGAAAAGTTAGTAAGCGATTTGCCCCCAGGGACACGCATCATCGCTACCATCTGGGCCCCGCCAGGGTCACGCATCAATTTTATCGGCCACTCAGTCGAGCGCGCCTGCATCGGACATTGCTTCAGCTACGCGAATTATGAACCGGCCTCGGGAGAATTTCGCGTGCGCGTTCGAAAGGGCAGCCCGGTGGTCACTTCCTCGACGGATGACGCGGAAGACATGGCCTCAGGGGAATACGAGGTGGATGACACGGACCTTCCCCTGAAACAGATTTATCAATGCAATGAGAAAGACCTGACGAAGCTGTGCATCCGCGACCTGGAAGCGGGCGAGACGAACGGACGCATGCCTCTCGGTGAAACTGGCGCGAGGGAAGGAAGCAGGCTCGGTCTTCGCTAAATTTATGATAAGTTTCTTCCGACCAGTCCCTATAGAACTTTTTTCTGAGCCATCATAATGAGCAAACAGAATCGTCGGGCCTTTCTTCAAACTTCCACAGGCGCGCTGGCGGCCGGGCTGAGCCCCATTGGCGCTACGCTGCGGGATTGTGTTGCTGCGGACGGTCTCACGTCGAATCTCCGCGCAATGCAGTCGGCTCCAACGGTCCCGGCGAACAAGGGGAAGAAGCCGCTGCGCCTTGGCCTGATTCTCGGCATTGGCAGGGACCCCAATGATGCGATAGCCAAGGTTCACGATCTTGACCTGCCGACGTGCCAGGTATTCGTGGACGAAATCGATTCTGTCCTTGCCGGGCGCCTGCGTCAGGCGCTTGATAAATACGCGATTGAAGCGACTTCGCTCGTCGTTGGCGGACCGGGACGGGAAGTGTGGGATTTCTACGAGGGCCCGCTGACGATTGGACTAGTTCCGCGCGAGACGCGAGCGACGCGCATCGCGCACATCAAAAAGGCCTCGGACTTTGCCAAACAGTGTGGCATCGCTGCCGTGCAGACGCACTGCGGATTCATTCCTGAAAATCCGAATGATCTGGTGTACAAGGAAACAGTAGCGGCAATGCGCGAAGTGGCGGAATATTGCAAGCGCAACGGCCAGAATTTCCGGTACGAAACCGGTCAAGAGACGCCGATCACGCTCGTCCGCGCCATTCAGGATGTGGGGCTGGACAATCAAGGCGTTAATTTCGACCTTGCCAACCTGATTCTGTATGGTAAGGCAAATCCGGTCGATGCCATCGAATTGCTCGGGCCTTATATCCAGGGGATTCATGCCAAGGACGGGCTGTGGCCGACGAATCCGAGGAAGTTAGGGGAGGAAGTTCCCATTGGCAAGGGTAAAGTAGATTTTCCGCGGATCATAGCGCGCCTGAAGGAGCTGAACTATCGCGGCGCCGTCACGATCGAGCGGGAAATTTCGGGTCCGCAGCAAGTGGAAGACGTGCGAGCGGCAAAAGCTTATCTTGAAAGAGTGATCGGATAGTTGTCGCATTAACGTCTATCCACGTACCGCGAAGAGGAAGGAGAAGCGATGTCAGGAGATACAAAACAGGGGACGAGTAGTTCTAATAGAGTGGACCGCCGGAAATTTCTCGGAACCGCGGCAGCTACCGCCGGGATCTTGCTTCTCAAGCCGGAACTGGTGCGCGGAACGGTCGCGAACTCCGCGGTTCGCGTTGGTTTGCTCGGTTGCGGAGGCCGCGGGACCGAAGATGCGAGCAATCTGATCGACACGGGCGGCGCGCGCGTGGTGGCGCTAGCCGATTTGTTCCAAGACCAATTGGACATCGCGCGAGACGCCTTCAACAAATCGCAACAGGCCAAAGGCTACCCGGCGTTGGACGCTTCGCAGCTTTTCGTGGGGCCGAAAGCTTTCCAGCAGATTGCCGCTTCGAAGGAAGTGGACGCCATCGTCATCGCCACGCCCCCGTATTATCATCCCCAGCATTTGGACGCGGCCGTCGCCGCGGGCAAACACGTGTATCTCGAAAAGCCGGTGGCCGTGGATGTGCCTGGTGCAATGAAAGTGATTGAAATCGGGAAGCGCGCCGAAGGAAAGCTGAGCCTCGACGTGGGTTTCCAGATTCGCGACTGCCCTCCATTCGTTGAATTGGTGAAACGGATTCACGGCGGGGCGCTGGGTAAAGTCATTTGTGGCGAATCGCACTATTTCGCAAGCTATCTCGACCGGCCGGCTTGGCCGGACGCCACTCCTGTGGAGCGGCGACTTCGCAATTGGGTATATGACCGCGCTCTTTCCGGCGACATCATCGTCGAGCAGAACATTCACGTGATTGACATTTGCAACTGGGTGCTGAAAGCGCATCCGTTGAAAGCTTCGGCGAGCGGCGGACGCGCCGGGCGTCCCACGGACGGCGACGTCTATGGAAACTACAACGTCCTGTTCCATTATCCTGACGGCGTTGACGTCACCTTTAGCTCGACGCAGTTTTCCAAAGGCTGGTGGGAAGTCACGGAGCGATTCTTCGGTACGAAAGGAACTTCGCAGTCTCCTTACACCGGCCCGCTGGGAATTTGGGGCGACGAGCCGTGGCAGTTTGAGAGTTCTCCGGCGAAAGATACGGGACAGGCGGCGTTTTCCGCGACAGGCAAGTTCACCACTTCAAATCTGGAATTTGCGGACCGTGAAAAAAAGAAAGCGTTCGTCGAAAGCATCACCAGCGGCAATTTCCACAATCAGGCGGACAAGGGCGCCGAATCTGCGCTTTCGTGCATAATGGCCCGCACTGCCGCGTATACAGCACGCGAAGTGTCATGGGAAGAGACGCTGAAGTCCCGCGAGACATGGGACCCGAAAATTGACCTGAACAAATTGCGCTGAGGTCCGCTTCTCCTTTTCACCGGTCCATGATCCAGTTTCGGAAGCGGCTCCCACAGGAAAGGATTGGCCGGGAACACTTCGTTTCCAACGTCCTTCTGAGGTGTCTATGTACAATCCATCGCGACGTGAATTTCTGAAAACCGCGGTAACCACAGCTTGCTCGACAGGTCTCAGTGTGTGCGGCCTTGGTGAAGTTCTTGGGGCCTCGCCCGTGTCGGGCGGCATCTTTGAGACTCCGCCGCCAGCACCCCTGCCCATCAAGAAAGGCGTTCTGCTGGATATGCTGCCCGCCAAGCTGAGCTACGCCGACCGCATGAAAATGGCGCGCGACGTGGGGTTCGAGGTGATACAAGCGCCCACAACTCCGGACCAACGCGAGGCCGAGGAAATCAAAAAGGCCGCTGACGCTGCGAGTGTACGCATCGACTCGGTGATGAACATGGACCACTGGAAATATCCGCTCTCGTCGAGCGACGCCACGGCGGTGGAAAAGAGTCTGGCGGGGATGCGTACGTCCCTGCACAACGCCAAGCTCTGGGGATCGGACGCGGTGCTGCTCGTGCCTGCGGTCGTCAATCCGCAGACCTCTTACCGCGATGCGTGGAGCCGTTCACAGAAAGAAATTCGCAAACTCGTTCCTCTCGCCGAAGAACTAAAAATTGTGATCGCCATCGAAGAGGTGTGGAACAAGTTTCTGCTAAGTCCCCTGGAGATGGCCACGTATGTCAGCGAGTTCAAGAGTCCGTGGATTCAGGCGTGGTTCGACGTCGGCAACGTGCTGCTCTACGGCTATCCGCAGGACTGGATTCGTACGCTGGGGAAGAGCATTGCCAAAGTCCACTTGAAAGACTTCAAGCGCAAGGAAGATGGCTACGAGTGGGTGAACCTCGGAGATGGCGACGTTGACTGGGCCGCCGTGCGCGAGGCCTTTCGTGAGATTGGCTACTCGGGAAGCGCCATTACCGAACTGAAGGGCGGGGACGAGGCCTACCTCCGGGATGTGAGTCGCCGCGTCGACCGCCTGGTGCTGGGCCGGCCGTAGAGCGCGCCGGGCGTAAATGAGATTACGTCCGCGTAGAGGAGGTGCAATGGTGTTCGCACACAAAGAACGTATCACGCGACGTGAGCTTCTGCGCGGGGCCGCCGCCGGTATGATCGGGTTAGCGACGCGTGCCGGTGTTGGAGGCGCGCGACCATCGGCAAGACCTCCTAACATCGTCTTCATTCTGGCAGACGATCTCGGCTATGCCGACGTGTCCTGCTACGGTCGTCCAGATTTCAGCACTCCGAATATCGACCACATTGCCGCGCAAGGATTGCGTTTTCTGCAAGCTTACGCGAATTCCGCTGTGTGCACCGCCACGCGCACGGCGTTGATCACCGGCCGCTACCAGTATCGACTGCGGCTCGGGCTGGAAGAGCCCTTGCGCGGAAACCTCGATGTCGGGCTTCCCCCAGAACACCCGACGCTGCCCTCGCTTTTGAAGAAAGCTGGCTACGGCACGACGTTGATTGGCAAGTGGCATCTGGGTTTTCTGCCAAAGTTTGGTCCTCTGAAGAGTGGCTACGATCATTTCTATGGGTTTCGCAGCGGGGCGCTGGACTATTTCTCTCACACTGTAGGTGGCAAGGATGACCTCTGGGACGATGATGTTGCTATCCATCAAGTGGGCTACTTAACCGGTTTGCTCGGTAGTCGCGCCGTGGATGTGGTGAATGGATACGCGAAATCCGGCCAACCCTTCCTCCTCAGCCTTCATTTCAACGCGCCGCACTGGCCTTGGGAGGGCCCGGGCGACGAGGCGGAGTCGGTGCGCTTGCGGCAACCGGGTAGCGGAGGCCTCCCTGATTTCGACGGCGGCTCGCAGAAGACCTACCAGCGAATGATCGAAGAAATGGACAAGCAGATTGGGCGGATGCTGCAAGCATTGAATGCGAACGGGCTGACAGACAACACGATCGTTATTTTCACCAGTGACAATGGCGGAGAGCGCTTCGCCGATACTTGGCCTTTCACGGGCAAGAAAACGGAATTGCTGGAAGGCGGATTGCGCATCCCCGCCTTGATCTCCTGGCCCACCCGCATCCCGCAGGGCCGCACAACCGACCAGGTCTCCATCAGCATGGATTGGGTGCCGACGCTGCTCGCCGCTGCGGGTACCGTACCCGATCCCGCCCCACCCTACGCTCTGGATGGCATGAACCTGCTGCCGATGCTCGCGCAGAACGCCCCACTGGTTTCGCGCAAGCTCTTCTGGCGCTACAAGGCGAACGCGCAGCGGGCGGCACGCGACGGCGACTACAAGTTTCTCAAAATCCTGGACAACACGTTTCTCTTCAACGTGGTTGAGGACCCGCTGGAGCGCGCCAACCTCAAGGAACGCCAAAAGGACGTCTATCAGCGGCTTGCCCGGGAGTGGTACGAGTGGAATAGTTCAATGTTGCCGGAGATCAAAGAGAGCTTCACCGCCAGTTTCGATGGCAAGCAGCTTGCCGATCACTTCGGCGCCAAGAAATCGGATCAGATGCCTGACATCCCGCTCTCGCCAGATGACTAGCCTGGGGAGCGCCATTACCGAGCTCCAGGGCGGGGAAGAGGCCTAACTCCGCACCCTGAGCCTTCGCGTGGACCGCCTGGTGCTTGGCCGGGGTTAGAGGGCGCGGCGCAGTACGAGGTGTTCGAGAATCTTCCCATCAAGCAGATTTGCCAGCGCTATGATGGAATCTGACGAAGCCGTGATTCATTTTCTTTCGCGGAGGATGGCCGCGAGGACGCGTGGATTTCGGTGGCCGTGGAGTACAGCTATCACCAGAAGTGGTTTTTCATCTGGCGCGTAGGCGATTAGAAAATCTCGCACGGGCTGAAAACGCAGTGCCCTGGAAGAAAGATTCGGGGCGACCATGGCCCAGATGAGGGAAGGGAACAAGGGCGCCAATAGCTTCGTAGATTTCCTTCAAAACACCGTCCGCAGCACTCAGATTGTCGGCAGCAATGAATTCCCAAATTTCGTCGAGGTCTGCGAAGGCATCTGGTGAAGGACAAATCCGCTCATGAGCGGCGGCGGTCTTGACTCTTCCGGCGCAGGCGATCAAAAGCCTCTTCGCCGTCGATGGGCTTAACGCGGCCGCTCCTGATCTCATCGTAGCGGCCATCCAGCGTCTTGCGCACTTCGACCAGCTCCGCAAGGTATCCGGCCATCGCGTCCTCAACGAGGTCATCAGGCGCGCGGCCAGTCGTCGCGGCAAGCTCCTTAAGGCGAGATTCGGTTTCTGGCTTGAGGTGCACTACCATAGCGGTCAGTTTAGAGACGTTGAGCGGAACTGTCAAAACGTTCCCAAGGTGGTGCGGTAAAGGGGGCCCCCCAGACCCTGCAGACGCCACGCCGCTGAAGGGCAGGCAGCATCGTCCTTGATCCAAGGCTGAAAGACAAATTGGCTCTTGCAGCAGGCCAATATCTGGTAGAATTGGCTGAAGGTGAGAGACAATGCTTCCACTCCATCTCCAGCCTCAGAGTCACGTTCCACTGTACATCCAACTTCGCGACCAATTGCGCGCTCTCGTGCACGCCGGCGATTTGCGTCAGGGCGACCGCATTCCCGCCAGCCGTGAGCTCGCCACCATGCTCGGCGTTCACCGCACGACGGTGGCGAATGCTTACGCCGAACTGGAATCCGAAGGCCTGATTCAAGGGCACGTGGGGCGCGGCACATTTATCAAGGGAAACGGCAACGGACTGAAGATCACGCCGCCTGCGCCTCCGGTCCTGAATGGCAACGGCGGAATCCGCTGGGAACTGCTCTTCGCCGATGAACGCGGAGAAGAAATCCTTAGCCGCCTCACAGCCAATGTGCCGGAAAATGCGCTCTCTTTTGTGATGGCGCGCCCGGCAGAGGAGTTTTTCCCCATCGAGGAATTGCAGACGTGCGTGAACGCCGTGCTGCGGCGCGAAGGCGCGGAAGTGTTGAACCTTGGTCCGTCGGATGGCTATCCACCCTTGAAACAGGCGCTGCTCGAGCTGCTGCATCACGATGGCATCGCCGCTAAAGATGAAAACCTGCTCATCACCGACGGCTGCCAGCAGTCGTTTGATTTGATCAGCAAAGCGTTTGTACGGCCGGGCGACTCCGTGATTATGGAGAATCCGACGTATCCGGGAGCGGTGGCGATTTTCCACGGAGCGCGGGCGCGGTGCTTGAGCGTTCCGATGAACACTCACGCGGAGCCGGAGAAGCCGCTGGGGCTGGACTTGGAAGCGCTTGAGGCGACGCTGGCGGCGAATCGAGTGAAGCTTATCTTGCTCACTCCAGACTTCCACAATCCGACCGGAACGTCCATGCCGCTGGCATCGCGCCGCAAATTACTGGAACTGGCCGGACGCCATCAGGTTCCCGTGGTGGAAGATCACATCTACGCGCGGCTGCACGCGCGAGAGGAACGCATTCCCTCGCTGAAGCAGCTCGACCGTTCGAACCTGGTCATCCACATCGACAGCTTCGCGAAAGTGGCGTTTCCTGGCTTGCGAGTTGGATGGATTGTGGCTCCGGCGGCGGCGATTGAGCGGTTGCGCGTGGTGAAGCAGACGACCGATCTGCATACCGATCAACTGGCGCAAGCCACGCTGGCGGAATTTCTGCGGCGCGGGCTTTTCAGCAAGCACCTCGCGAAGATGCGCAAGGTCTATACTTCGCGTTTGGCGGCATTGGACGAAGCGTTGCGAAAGCATATGCCCGAAGGAACGCGCTGGACGCGGCCGGAAGGTGGAATGTGCTTGTGGCTGGAGCTGCCTCTGGGATTCGATGCCAGCGAATTGTTGATCCACGTAAAGGAGCGGGGCGTGCTGTTTGCGCCGGGACGGTATTTCTATGTGCAGGCGCCGCTGCCGAATACGCTGCGGCTTGGATTCGCCAGCCTGGATGAAAAGCAGATTGCGCGTGGCGTGGCGACGCTCGCGGAATTGCTGAAGATTGAAATGCGCAAGCGGCAGCGCGGAGTGCGAAGGGCGGAGCGCAGCCGCGTGGCCTTGGTGTGAGGAAACGAAATCAAGAAGTAAGGATGTAAGGAAAGGCGAGCGAGGGAACAATTTGACCGACATCGTCCGGCTGGAGCCCAATCCGACGAACAAGTGCTTTGGATGCGGCGGAGACAATCCCGGCGGAATGAAGCTGACGTTTGAACAGGACAACGTGAACCGCCGAATTATTGGACGGTTTGTTCTGGGCGAGCGATATCAGGGCGGCGGAGGATTTGGGCACGGCGGAATCATTGCGGTCCTACTGGATGAGGCCATGGGCAAAGTCTGCCGGTTTCGCGAAGTTCGTGCGGTGACGGCGGAACTGACGGTCGAATATCTGAAGCCGGTCAACGTGCAGCAAGAAATTATTGTCGAAGGGCGCGAGACGGAACAAAAGGGAAGAAACATTTTTATGAGCGGGGAAATTCGCGATACGGCTGGCACGGTGCTGGCGAGGGGCAAGGCGCGGTTTGTGATTATCGCGCCGAAGTGAAAACAAATTGACGGAGAGAGACCGTCGAGAAGCTTAGGGAGCGAGAGGAGAAGCGAGATGGACGCGAAAAAAGTGAATGGCAGCGGCAACGGAAGCAAAGGCTCGAATGAGTGGCGCGTGAAAGTCGGCCTGGCGGAGATGCTCAAGGGCGGCGTGATCATGGACGTCACGAACGCCGAGCAGGCGAAGATCGCCGAAAATGCCGGCGCGTGCGCGGTGATGGCGCTGGAGCGCGTGCCATCGGACATCCGCAAAGAGGGCGGAGTGGCGCGTATGGCGTCGATCAAAGTGATTCGCGAAATCATGGCCACGGTGACGATTCCAGTGATGGCCAAAGTGCGCATCGGACACTTCGCGGAAGCGGAAGTGCTGCAAGCGCTGGAAGTGGACTTCATTGACGAGAGCGAGGTGCTGACGCCGGCCGACGAAGAGAACCACATCTGGAAGCACGATTACCGCGTGCCGTTTGTTTGCGGTGCGCGCAATCTGGGTGAAGCGCTGCGGCGCATCGCGGAAGGCGCGGCGATGATTCGCACCAAGGGCGAAGCGGGCTCGGGAAACGTCGTGGAAGCGGTGCGGCACATGCGCGCGATCGTCAGCCAGATGAAAAAACTGACCACCATGCGCGATGACGAATTGATGCGCGAAGCGAAAGAGCTGGGCGCGCCACTGGAACTGGTTCGCCAAATTGCGAAGACCGGCAAGCTGCCGGTGCCGAATTTTTCGGCCGGCGGGATAGCCACTCCGGCGGACGCAGCGCTGGTGCGGCGTCTGGGCGCGGAGGCAGTGTTTGTCGGATCGGGCATCTTCAAGTCCAGCGATCCCGAGACGCGCGCGAAAGCGGTTGTGAAAGCGGCGACACACTTCGAGGATCCGAAAGCCGTGCTCGAAGCTCACGAAGAGCTGGGCGAAGCGATGCGCGGGCTCGATGTCCGGCAGATGGAAGAGAAGGACATGCTTTCGACGCGAGGATGGTAAGAAGATTCGGAGCAGCGAAGTGAAGATTGGGATTCTCGCGGTTCAGGGAGACTTTGAGGCGCACGCGGCGATGCTGGCGCGGCTGGGCGTGCAAACGGTTGAGGTGCGCACTCCCGACGATTTCGAGGGCTGCGACGGCTTGATCTTGCCGGGCGGTGAGAGCACCACGCAGTTGCAGTTTTTGCAAGAAGAAGGACTGGCCGACGCGATCGAGAAATTCGCGAAGCAGGGCGGAGCAATTTTCGGGACGTGCGCCGGAGCTATCCTGCTGGCTACGGAAGTAAAGAATCCCAGCCAAGATTCCTTGAAACTTCTGGACATGACGGTGCTGCGAAATGCGTACGGGCGGCAGATTGCGAGCGACGTCGTCAGTGGTCCGACGAAACTGAAGAAAGAGCCGCTGGAGATGGTTTTCATTCGCGGGCCCATCATTGAGCGGGCCGGCCCGGACCTGAAGGTGCTCGCGGAGTACGCCGGGAAGCCGGCATTGGTGCAGCGGGATCACATTCTGGCGGCCACCTTCCATCCTGAATTGACAGACGACACCACTGTGCATGAACATTTCCTAGAGCTCGTTGCGGCGGGAACAAATCAAGCGGCGGGCAGCGCGAAGTCCTGAACGTGGAAAAAGAAAAGAAGGCAGATTCTGGTTCCCGGCATTCCAGCCGGACGAGAGTGTTGTTTGTGTGCGTGGGGAACGCCTGCCGTAGTCCCATGGCCGAAGCTATCGCCCGCTACGATGCGGCAGATGTGATCGAACCATCCAGCGCGGGATTGAGTCCGATGGGATCCATCGCTGAACAAACCAAGCAAACGCTGATACTCAATGGCTACACGGCGAGCGGGCTGACTTCCGACGTGCTCACCCGCGAAGCTGCCGATGCCGCGGACATCATCATCAACATGACCGGCCAGCTTGTGGACGAAGCTTTCTGGGATCAGGCGAAAGTCGAGGACTGGATGGTTCAAGATCCTTACGGGGCCGCACCGGAAACGTATCAGCGCGTGTTCGAGGGCATCAAACGCCGCGTCGACCAGCTGGCCAAGGGCCTGAGAGAAAATCGTGAGAACAAAACTGCGGGACAGGGGTAACGTTTGCGGCGAGAAAAAACAAGCGTATCGCAGGAAGACTATTTGAAAGCCATCTGGGAGATGCTGCAGGAGGACCAGATGCCCATCAGCGCGCGGCTCGCCGAGGAATTGAATGTTACGCCTCCTGCAGTGACCGCGGCCCTGAAACGCATGACGCGCGATGGCCACGTGCGCGTGGAGCGCAGCGGGCGAATCGATCTGACGCAAAAGGGCCGCAAACGGGCGGAACATCTCGCGCTAAGGCATCAGCTCGCCGAAATGCTGCTGACGGAAGTGATCGGGCTGTCCTGGGCGAAAGCTCATGACGAGGCGGAGCAGTTGGAACACGCGATTTCCCCGGAAGTGGAAGCGCTTCTGCTCAAACGATTTGGAGACAAGAAGAGCTGCCCGCATGGCGTGCCGATGCGCGGAGGCATCGCACAGCTTCGCAAACAGGGCGCAGTGCTGCTCGCCGATTTGCGCGCGAAGGAGGCGGGCGAGATTCTTTGCGTTTACGAGAAGGACGCGCAATTTCTGGAGTTTCTCGAAGGGCTGCACCTGCGACCATCAACCACCGTCGAAGTACTGAAGCGCGAGTACGACGAAACGATGACCCTGCGATCCAACGGGAAGACCATGCACCTCGGCAAGCCTGCCACCAGCCGCATCTGGGTTCGACGCCTTAGCGCATAGGGAAGAGGGGCCAAGCATTCGTTGCGACACTCTTCAGGACAGACCGGATTCCCGGTCTAATGTGCCTCCCCCCGGTTTTTTGTAAGTGTTGCTGATAAAGGACTTAGTGTGGTTGTAAGTGGTTTAGAATCAATAGCTGCGGGCGGTTGTGTAAGTGTTGCTTCTAAAGGAGTTAAGAGGAGCGAACTTGCATTACCTCTTCGATCTATGGGCTGATGTCTGGCGCAAGAAAGTGGCAAAGGGCGACGTCATAGTCGTCCGCTATGCCGACGATCTTGTGGTGGGCTTTCAGCACCGAACGGAAGCTGAGCAATTCCTGAAACAGTTTCGGGAACGGCTGGCGAAGTTCGGACTGGAGTTACATCCGGATAAGACACGACTGATCGAGTTCGGGCGGTTCGCCGCTCGCGACCGGAAAGAGCGGGGAGAGGGAAAACCAGAGACCTTCACCTTTCTGGGCTTTACCCACTACTGTGGGCAACGCCACAAGAGCGGAACCTTCACCGTATGGCGGATCACTGCGAAAAAGCGAATGGTTGCGAAACTCAAAGCCATCAAGGTTGAGCTTCAACGCCGAATGCATGATCGCATGGCCGAAGTCGGTGCATGGCTCCGGAAGGTTGTGCTGGGTTATTACCAATACCACGCAGTCCCCGGGAACACGACTCAGTT
>Ga0137415_10001951_pt1 | contig 20582 bp, 22 predicted proteins | sample CZODoug3_1_1_16f_FD_183082 | JGI IMG/M metagenome (GOLD analysis project Ga0137415, IMG submission 183082) | Vadose zone soil fungal communities from Angelo Coast Range Reserve, California, USA - CZODoug3_1_1_16fungal (Hybrid Assembly) | ecosystem: Environmental > Terrestrial > Soil > Vadose...
CGGTGCGCGATCGGACTATGCGCGTAGGGTTCCCCCCAAGCTGCGCTCGGTCCCCGAGCAACTTTTCCTACTGTAAGTTACGCAACAAGGGGTTTGTGCCGCACGTCCCTTTCAACAGATGGCTGCTCATTGACGGTCGGACGTGGCGTGTGGGATTGACCGCTAGGCGATTGCCATGCTACTATTGTCCTAGTGTGTCCTACTCGTAATAGGACAATTGAGTCCGTGCCGGTGCAGGTGCAGCGGGACGGATCATTGCCGATTGCCACGCAGATCGCCCAGCAATTAGTGGCCCTCGTGCGGTCGGGCAACCTGCGCTCGGGGCAGCGCCTGCCCCCGGTGCGCGTGCTCGCCGGCTTCCTCCGGGTTAACCGTAATACAGTGGCCAAGGTATACGCCTCGCTGGAACATGCCGGTTACCTTATTACCACACCGGGTCGCGGGACATTTGTGCGCGCCGCTCCCCCCCACCAAGACGAGGGCACTTTGGGGCTCCTCGTGGACAGGTTGCTGGATGAAGCGGCTGCCCATGGAATCGGAGAGGCCGAACTCCACGCCCTCGTGGTTGGCCGCGCCGCGCGGCGGGAACGTGGAGGTTCCCCCCGTGTGGGGTTCGTGGAGTGCAATCCGTCGGACTTAGCCTACTTTGGACGGCAACTCGCGTCCCGCATTCGCGTCCCTTTGGTGTCGGTGCTCCTCGACGACTTGCCAAGAGCCGCGGGCTCTGTCGATGTCGTGGCCACGACCATGTTTCACGTCGAGGAAGTCCGCCGCATGCTCCCGCGCCATGACGTCGTGGGATTGATGGCGATGCCCGAACTCTCCACGCTGGAAGCGGTCGCCCAACTGCCGCCAGGCGCCAAGGTCGCCCTCGTTTGCGCCACAGAAGAGGGGGTACGTAGCAAAGAGCGCTCGATTCGCGCCGTGGGGATCCGCCGCCCGCGTCTCTTAACAGCGACGCTGCAACAGGAGGCGAAGCTGGCCGATGTCTTGCGGCGCGCAGAGATCGTGTTGGCGTCCCCTAAAGTCCTCGAGCGCATCAGCGGCAAGATCCCCCCCAAGGCCAAGGCGATTGCATTTGCCAGCGTGCTGAGTGATGGAGCAGTGGCCCTGCTAGAAGACCGCATCCGCAAGTGGCGGCCAGGAGATCACGATCGGACGGGTCGGCGGGCGGGGAAAACGGCATGAAGCGGGTGCGCGTCGCCGTGCTGATGGGCGGACCGTCGCCTGAGCGGGACGTGTCGCTGCTCACGGGCCGACAGATCGCCGCCGCGCTGGATCAAACCCGCTATGATGTCCTCCCTGTAGAAATCACCGTGGATGGCAAGTGGCTGCTCCGAGCCGATCTCTCGTTGCCGGCTCCCGCCGAGCGCTCAGGAATCCCCGCGAGTGCCGCGACGACTGCCCTCACTACTGCCGACGGAGTCCGCAACCCCGTTCCCGTGAGTTTTGAAGCGGCGGTCGAGCAGGAGCGGGTGGATGTGGCTTTCATTGCGATGCACGGCCCGTACGGCGAAGACGGAACCGTGCAGGGCCTGCTGGAATTGCTGGGTCTTCCCTACACTGGTTCAGGCGTCCTGGCGAGTGCGTTGGCGATGGACAAACTGCGGAGCCGACAGATCTTTGCCTACCACCGCATTCCTGTGCCCATGTACCTCAGCGTCACTAGCGAGGACTGGCAAGATCACGAGGCGGTGCACCAACGCGTCGCCCACGAGTTGGGCTATCCATGTGTGGTGAAACCTAACGCTGTGGGCAGCAGCATTGGCGTCACCCTGGTGCGCGCACCCGCGGAACTGGCTCATGCCATCGCCACGGCGCTAGCATACGGGCCGATCGTGCTCATCGAAGAATATGTGCGCGGGATGGAGCTGACCTGCGGGATCATCGACGACCCCCAGACTGGTCGTCCCGTCGCCCTCCCGCTGATCGAGGTTGTGCCTCACGCAGAGTTTTATGACTATCAGGCCAAGTACGCCACCGGCGGCAGCGATCACTTCGTCCCTGCCCGTGTCTCCGAGGCCGTGACTCAATCGGCGACGGCCCTTGCGTTGCGCGCGTATCAGGCACTGGGATGCGAGGGGATGTCGCGCGTGGACATGATCGCCCGCGGGGATCAGATCGTCGTCCTCGAGATCAACACCATCCCCGGGATGACAGCCACAAGCTTGCTGCCCGACGCGGCGAAGGCAGCGGGGATCTCCTTCGTGCAGTTATTGGACCGTATCGTCGCATGCGCCATGCGGCGGACCCCGCGACGGGCAACGAAATCGACGTCGCCAGCATCCGCAACCTAACGTTCCACCGCCGGCCGACCGAGCGTCTGAGTGTTAGACAGGACCTCCCTGGCACGGCTGGAAATCCCTTCGGCATGAATCAGAACCACTTTGTGAAGTCCCATGCGCTGGGCAACGACTACATCGTCGTCGATCCCCAGGCGCTGTCGTTTTCGTTGACCGAGCGGGCCATCCAACGAATCTGCGACCGCCACAGAGGCGTGGGGTCTGACGGGATTCTTGCCCTCTCGCCGTCGTCGCGTGCGGACTTCGGGCTGAGGATTTTTAACCCCGACGGAAGCGAGGCGGAGAAAAGTGGAAATGGGCTGCGGATCTTCGCCCGCTACCTGTACGATCACGGCCGGACCACGAAGTCCCGCTTTACGGTCGAAACGCCGGGCGGTCTTGTGCGGATCGAATTGCACCTCCGCGGCCGATATGTGGAGGACATTACCGTTGAGATGGGGTCGGTGACCTTCCGCAGCGACCGGATCCCAGTCGCCGGCCCGCCGCGGGATGTCGTCGACGAGCAGATAGAGGTGGATGGAGAGCCGTTCACGGTTACAGCGGTTTCGGTGGGGAATCCGCACTGCGTCGTCTTCGTCCCTGATCTAAGTCGCGTCGACTTGCACCGTTGGGGACCACGACTGGAACGGCACACCCTGTTTCCCAACCGGATAAACGTGCAGTTCGCCCAGGTGCAGTCACGTGCCCGCGTGGCGGCTCTGATCTGGGAGCGTGGCGCCGGAGAAACCATGGCCTCTGGGAGCAGTGCCTGTGCAGTGGCGGCCGCCGCCGTCCGTAAAGGGCTGATCGATCGCTGCGTCACGATCAGCATGCCAGGTGGGGAGCTGAAAGTCGAAGTGGATGCGGACTGGTCTCTGACGCTTACTGGTCCTGCGGTGGAAGTGTACGAAGGGACGTTGAGCGAAGGATTTGTTTCGCTGCTCCGAGGGCAATAACTGCCCTTAGCTACTAAGGCCTGCCCACATCGAGGCGGAAGTTGATGGGAGTTCTGTTGCCACGATGAAACGCATTCTCTATGTCATCCTCGACGGGCTGGCCGACCGCCCAATAGCGGAGTTCGGAGATCGGACCCCACTAGAGGCCGCGCAGATCCCTAACCTCAATAAGCTCGCCGCGTCGGGTCGGCAGGGAACGGTGATTACGGTCGGCAAGGGTATCGCCCCGGAGTCCGATGTCGCGGTGATGGCCATCTTAGGATACGATCCCCTCCGCTACCATGCGGGGCGCGGCCCGCTCGAAGTGCTAGGCGTCGACTTGCCCTTTCATAGTGGGGACCTCGCGCTGCGCGGGAACTTCGCGACCGTCGGCGAGGGATGGACGATCATCGACCGCCGTGTGGGTCGTAACCTCCTATCGGAGGAAGCCCGCTCGCTCGCCGAGGCGATTAACCGTGACGTCCGATTGACCGCGTCGTCTGTGGATCTCGTGGTGCGTGCAACCGTGGGGCACCGCTGTGTGGTGGTCCTCTACCCCAAAGAAGGCAAGCTCTCCGCGAAGATCACCAACACGGATCCAGCCTATGCCCGCATCGAGGGGTTAGGCGTGGCCAAGGCTGATGCGGGCACCGAGGTCGAAGAGTGTCGGCCCCTGGACGACACGCCCGAGGCCTGGACGGCGGCGGAGCTCATTAACGAGTTTACGCGTAAGAGCCGCGAAGTCATGGACGGCCATTCGGTGAACCAACGTCGCCGCGCACGCGGCGACCTGCCCGCGAACCTCATTCTGCTGCGCGACGCAGGGGACCATTTGCCTCAGGCCCCATCGCTACGCGAGCGTTTCGGCGTCGAGTTCGGCTGCTTTGTGGAGATGCCGGTGGAACGGGGTATCGCACGATTGCTCGGCATGGAGATCATCGAGGTGCCTCCGAGTGTTGGGAATCGGGAGGCAGCATATCGCGAGTGGGCCTTGCGGGCCATAGACGAACTCCCCCGCCACGGCGGGCTGTACCTCCATCTCAAAGGGCCCGACGAGCCCGGCCACGACGGGGACGCCCCAGCCAAGCGGGACGTCATTAGCCTCATTGACCGCGCGTTCTTCGGAGAACTGTTGCCCAAGATCCCGCTGCGGGACACGATTGTCGCCGTCACCGCAGACCACGCCACACCGTGCGCACTGAAGAGCCACTCCGCCGATCCGGTCCCCTTGCTGCTCGCCGGAGGGGGTGTGCCGCCCGATGGCACCACGACCTTCGGGGAACGCGAGGCTGCCCGCGGGGGCATCGGACAGCTGCTCGGTGTGGACATCATGCCGCTTTTGGCCCGCCTAGCGCGCTGACCGTCGGTCATGTTCACGAAATCCGCTGCATTCTACGACGCCATCTACGCTGCGATGGGGAAGGATTACATTCGGGAGGCGCAGCAGGTGCATGCGCTTATCCAGCAGCACACGCGCACGCCTGGGAAAACGTTGTTGGACGTCGCGTGCGGGACCGGCAATCACCTGGCCGTATTCCGAGAGTGGTATGAGGTGGTGGGGCTCGACCTCGATGCGCGCATGCTGGCTATCGCCCGGCGTCGCTGCCCCGGGGTGCGCTTCTACCGATCGGACATGGTGGCATTCCAATTGCGCCGACGCTTCGACGCCGTCATTTGCCTGTTCAGTTCGATCGGCTACACGCGCACCCGCGCCCGTCTGCATCGCACACTGAAAACGTTCGCCCAGCACACGGCCCCCGGCGGGGTGGTGCTGATCGAGCCGTGGATCTTTCCCGAGAAGTTCGAGAAAGGGCGCGTGGGTCTCGTGGTCGTCGATCAGCCCGCTTTAAAGATCGCGCAGATGAACGGGAGCGGGCGCCGGGGCGATCTCTCGCCGTTGCGGTTTCACTACCTCGTGGGGACCCCCGAGGGTGTGACCCTTTCACCGAAGAGCACACGTTGGGGCTGTTTACCCACGAGAACTATTTGACGGCTTTCCGCGCCGCCGGACTGGATGTCTCATTCGACCCCGACGGCCTCACAGGACGCGGACTGTACATCGGCCAGAAGCCGCTCCCCTAACTTCCATCAGATTTGCCGCGATGCGGACCGCCTCCGACTAGCGGTTGTAGACGGCGGGCACATTTCGCGATGATGGCGTTTCTCCGTTCTGCCGTGGTGTCGTTATCCATACTCCTCGTCAGTCTGCTGTTTGGGCCTGCGTCGGCTCAGGATGTCGCGGTGTATCCAGGGATTGATGGCGTCCAGAACGTCGCAGAGGCTCTGGCGGGCAGGCGACTAGGGGTCGTGACGCATCATGCCGGACTGACGCGCGACGGGCTCTCTACAGCTTTCATCCTCTACGGCCTCCCGCGCACGGCGCTGACGGCTCTGTTCACTCCTGAGCACGGGTTCAACGGATCGGGCCTCGAGCCCGAACAGCACGTTCTTCCTACCCCCATCCCGGTCTATAGCCTGTTCGGCCGAGTCACGGCGCCAACACGGAAGATGCTCGCCTCGGTGGATGTCCTGGTCATCGATTTGCAGGATGTGGGTGTTCGACCGTTCACCTATGTCTCCACGATGGCGCTCGTGATGGAAGCGGCTCGCCAAGCGGGCAAAGCGGTGGTGGTGCTGGACCGACCCAATCCCATGGGCGGAGTGATCGTCGATGGCCCCGTGCTCGAGGAGCAGTTTCGGTCGTTTATCGGCATGTATCCCATCCCGTACGTGCACGGCATGACGATCGGCGAACTCGCGCAATTGTACAACCAGGCCTTTGGGATCGGCGCGGACCTCCGGATCGTCCCCATGCGGGGATGGGTCCGGCGCATGCGGTGGTCAGACACCGGCCTCCCGTGGCCCACGCCCTCTCCCGGGCTGCTGACCGACGACAGCCCCCTCTACTATGCGACGACCGGGGCGATTGACGGGACGAACCTGTGGAACGGCGTGAGCACAGACTCCCGGTTCCGCGTGATCCTGGGGCGGTGGATCGACGGGGCGAAATTGGCCGAGCGGTTGAACCATTACCAGTTGCCCGGCGTAGTATTTACAGGGGTCACAATTCCCTACCCAGTCAGCCATCGGTCGTGGTCGGGTGTGCAACTACAGATTACCGATCCGGCTGTCTACCGGCCGATGACGACAACGGTGTACATCCTGGTGGAGATCCGGAAGATGTATGGCAGACAGTTGACGTTCTGGCGCCCCCGCCGGGGAGGATACTTCTTTGATAGCGTGTGGGGAACCCGCGAGGTGCGGCTGGGCATTCAGCGCGGCGACGACGCCGCCACGATCGTGGGACGGTGGCAACCAAGCCTAGAGAAGTTCCTTACCTTGCGTCAGCGCTTCCTGTTGTACCCTGACGCCCCCCTGCCGGTCCACGGGGCAGGGCTCAATCAGCCCTCACTCGAGGAAGAGAGTGCGGGGCGACGCGTGATGCCATTTCCCAACTGGAGGGGACAAGAATGAGCAAGCGATCGATCATGGCAATGATCCTGGCGGGTGTCTTAGCCACGACGGCGGCGCCGGTGTGGGCGGATAAGGGGTCGAAGGACTTTGAGAAAGGGCAGGCGTTTTGCCCGGCGCATGTGCTCGTGGTCGGCGGGACCCTCATCCAGTCCGGCCGCTGCTACGTGCTGGCGGTGTTGCGCAACAACCACGGTACGTTTCTCGCATTCCTAAATCCGTCGGTGGAACGGTCCCGCGGGCCGATCAGGCTCAACAGTGAAGACGGCCAGCGGGTGTCAACGAAGGTGATCTACCTCGTGCCGATTGGGGCGGCGGGGATCTCGGCGGCGGTGATCCCGGTGAATACGGTGCAATTGGTCGGGATCCATGAAGAGGACCGCCACGAGGAGGAAGGCGAGAACAACGACGGCCAGTACGGCAACGAAGGCCAAGGCAACGATAGGGTCGTCTTGGTGGTCACGGGCATCCCCATCCCCAACCTGGCCGTGACTTTCATCGTCCGTCTCTAGACACGCGATATCGTTTCGGGCGTGGTCTGCTGGGAGGCACGTGGACAACCGCGTGCCTCTCAGTGCTTTTGGCGGCCCGCGCCATCTCGTCCGTTGCGAATCAGGAGCAGATGATTCCCCCTATCTGCATGTCGCCAGTCCCCTGGAGGGACGATCGGCCGGGTACGGAATGGTCCCCCTGCTGAGGTGGACCATGGACGCCTACGACTGGCTGATCGAGCATGTGGATCGCACTTATCAGGAAGGCAACTGGGCGGGGACGGGCGTGCGGCCCGCCCTGGAGGGCGTGAGCGCGGAGCTCGCCGCGTGGCGGCCGCACCCTGAGCAGCACACAATCGCGGAGATCGCCTTGCACATGGCGTACTGGAAAGATGCGGTCGGCGCGCGCTTGGCCAACCGTCCGTGGGCCTACGACAAGGAGCAGAATTGGCGACCGGTACCCGCCACAGCACACGGGTGGACGAGCGCCCTCTCGGAACTTCAGGCTGCGCACGACCGGCTCATGCGGGGTCTGCGCGCCCTGTCCAGCACCCATCTCATGGCAGCCGTAGATACGACACCCGGGGGGCCAACACGAGAACTGCGCGTGATCGATCTCGTTGTGGACATTGCCACGCACGACCACTATCATGCCGCCCAAATTTTCGTGCTGAAACGACTCCACGGAGTCCCCGGAGACGCGGCGGCTTGACCGAGGTGATCGCGTCTGATAGCGTCGATGAGGTAGGGGATGCGCGAGGAGGCGCGGCAGTGGGGATGGAGCAGTCAGTGCAGCCAGATCCTTCTGGGCGCGCCTCGTGACGCCTAACTAGCCGTCTGCTTCGCAGCACGTCGGCCACGGGCACCCCGGACCCCGTGGCCGTTGCATTTCGTAACCCGGCACCACATCACATCGCCGATAGGGACCAGGAGTTTTGATGGCCGTTTCCGTTCCGTACCGACAACACAGAGAATTTCTTGTGACCTACTTGCGCCCTCAGCTGCCTCGGGTGGTGCTCCTCACCGTGTTGCTGTTCACCGGGATTGCCCTCCAGCTGCTCACCCCGCAGATTGTCAGCCGCTTTATCGACTTGGCACGAGCGGGAGCGGCTGTCGAGGCGTTGGCGCGACTCGCGTTCGCGTACCTGGCCGTCGCGGTCGCAGGCCAAATTATCTCCGTCCTTTCCGTCTACTCCGGCGAAAACGTGGGGTGGACGGCGACCAACACTCTGCGCGAAGCCCTCGCGCTACACTGCCTGCGCTTAGACCTGTCGTTCCACAATGCCAAGACCCCGGGGGAGATGATCGAGCGGGTTGACGGCGATGTCACGCAACTCTCCTCGTTCTTCTCGCAGTTCGTCATTCGCGTGGTCGGCAACGCTGTGCTGCTGGTTGGGATCTTGGTCTTGTTGTACCGCGCGGACTGGCACGTGGGTCTGGCCTATGCGGGGTTTACCATCGGTGCTTTGCTCATTCTCCGCTGGCTCATCGCCTCTGCGGTGCCCTACTGGAGAGACGCTCGACAAACGAGCGCCGTCTTGCTGGGATTTCTTGAGGAGCGCCTGTCGGGGACTGAAGACATCCGGTCCAGTGGCGCGGTCCCGTACGTCATGAGGCGGCTGTACGAAGTTCTGCGCACCCAGCTTGAGAAGTCCCGACGGGCCTGGCTGCGAGGGTCAATGCTGTGGGCGACGACGGCGGGACTGCTGGCCCTAGCCAATGCGCTCGCCTTCGGCATGGGGGCCTACCTGCTCCACCGCGGCGTCATCACCTTGGGCACCGTGTACTTGTTCTTCCATTACACCGAGATGCTGCGGCGGCCGCTCGAACAGATCACTCGGCAGATGCAAGAACTGCAGCGCGCCGGCGCGAGCATCGGGCGAGTCGGGGACCTGCTGGCGTTGCAGCCGACGGCGACGGATGGACCACGTTCCCTGCCCGCGGGGGCGCTCGAGGTCCAGGTTGACCACCTCTCCTTCGGCTATGACGAAGGCGACCCGGTGTTAGAGGACATCTCCCTGCGTGTGGCGCCGGGGCGGGTGCTGGGGCTGCTAGGCCGCACGGGTAGTGGTAAGACGACGATCGGTCGGTTGATGGTGCGCTTCTACGATCCCACTGCCGGGGCCATTCGCCTGGGCGGGACGGACATTCGCGACGTGCCGCTCACGGAGCTGCGCAACCGCGTGGGGCTCGTGACACAGGACGTGCAGCTGTTTCACGCCTCCGTGCGCGATAATCTGACGTTCTTTGACCGCGGCATTGCCGACGCGCGGATTATGGCGGTATTGGGCGAACTGGGCCTCGCCGATTGGATTGAGACATTGCCGCGGGGCTTGGACACGCCGATAGGCCCGCACGTGCTGTCCGCCGGGGAGGCGCAACTGCTGGCGTTCGCGCGTGTGTTCTTCAAGGATCCCGGACTGGTCATTCTCGATGAGGCCTCGTCGCGCCTGGACCCGGCGACCGAACAGCTCCTGGAGCGGTCGGTGAATGCGCTACGGCGCGGCCGTACGGCGATCATCATCGCCCATCGTCTGGCGACCGTGCAGCGGGCGGATGAGATCATGATTCTCGATGCCGGTCGGGTCGCCGAAGCGGGACCGCGCGCGGCGCTCGCCGCCGATCCCACGTCGCGGTTCGCCTCGCTGTTGCGCACGGGTCTCGAAGAGGTGCTGGCGTGAATACCTGGCGCCTGTTGCGGCGGCTCTTGCTCTATGAGCCGAAGTTGTTCGCGTTAAACATGCTGTTGTGGACAGCGTTCTGGGTGACGCCGTTGCTTGTCGGGCTCGTGATGCGGGCGATCTTCGACGCGCTTACTCGGGGGCAGACCGTCGGCGCGGGTCTGGAGACTCTCCTCGCAGCCCTCGTGGGTGTGGCGGCGGCCCGCATTGCGATCAACGTGTGGGGGGTGAGCGCGTGGGCCTCGTACTTCTTCAGCCGCGCCGGGCTGCTGCGCAGCAACCTGCTCGAACGAATCCTCAATCGCCCGGGAGCAAAAGCGCTGCCCGACTCCCCCGGGGAGGCGATGAGCCGGTTCCGGGACGACGTCGACGAGATCCTGCGGCTGGTGGAGATGGTCGTGGACGGCGTCGGCGTGCTGCTCGCGGGGATCATCGCCGCGGGGATCATGTTTTCGGTCAATTCCTACATCACCACCGTCGTGCTCGTCCCGCTGGTCGTCATGGTGGCCGTGGTCGGCGCGCTGCGCCAGCAGATCTTGAGGTATCGGCGGGCGGCGCGCGAGGCCACCGGCCGGGTGACCGATCTGATCGGGGAGATGTTCGGCGCGGTGCAGGCCGTCAAGGTCGCGACGGCCGAGGACCACGTCATTGCGCACTTCCGCACGTTGAACGAGGACCGGCGACGGGCATCGCTCAAGGACAGCTTGCTCACCGAACTGCTCAATGCGGTGTTTTGGAGCTCCGTGACGCTGGGGACCGGTCTAATTCTCCTGCTGGCCAGCCAAGCGATTCGCGCAGGGACCTTCACGGTGGGCGATTTCGCCCTCTTTGTCTTCTACCTCAGCTTGGTCACTGAGGCGATGACCACCGTCGGCAATTTCGCCGCCCGCTTCCGCCAGGTCGGCGTCTCCGTGCAGCGCCTGGCGGACCTCCTCCCGGACGAATCGGCCGACCGGCTGACCGATGCGCATCCGCTATACCTCACCGGGGCGGTGCCCCCCGTTGCGTTCGTCGAGAAAGTTCCGACGGATCGGTTAGAGACATTGGTGGCGCGAGGGCTCACCTTTCGTGATCCGGCCACGGGACGAGGGATCGAGGACGTCAGCTTCACCCTGACCCGCGGAGAATTCACGGTGGTGACGGGCCGAATCGGCTCGGGCAAGAGTACGCTCGTGCGCGCGCTGATCGGTCTACTGCCCAAAGATGCGGGCGTGATCTTGTGGAATGGACAGCCTGTCCAGCGCCCCGCGGAGTTCTTCGTCCCCCCTCGCGTGGCGTACATTCCCCAGGTCCCGCGGCTGTTCAGCGAGGCTCTGCAGGACAATGTGCTGTTCGGACTTCCCCTCACGCGCGCGGATCTGCCCGGCGCGGTGTGGTCGGCTGTCATGGAACGGGACGTGGAGATGCTGGAGCGTGGGCTGGATACCTTGGTCGGCCCGCGCGGAGTGAAACTGTCCGGCGGGCAGGTCCAGCGCACGGCGGCCGCGCGGATGTTTGTGCGCAAGCCCGAGTTGTTGGTCATTGATGACCTCAGTAGCGCACTCGATGTGGAAACCGAACGGATCCTGTGGGACCGGCTCTTTGCGTTGGAAGACGTGACATGCCTTGTGGTCTCCCACCGTCGAGACGCGCTGCGGCGGGCCGATCACATCATCGTCATGAACGACGGCCGGATCGACGCCGAAGGCAAATTGGAGTTCTTGCTGCAGATGTCCGATGAGATGCAGCGGTTGTGGCACGGCGACCCGCGGGCGGTGGCCCGCTAGACGCGTTAAGGCACGCGCGGGGCCGTTGCGGCGTCGGCTTCCGCCTGGAAGTACGGACGTGGGGCGAAACCAAGTAGACGGGCTACGAGGCTGCGCGGAAAGCTGAGGACGAGCCCGTTGTAATCGGCGACGCGTTCGTTGTACCGCCGTCGCTCGACGGCGATGCGGTTTTCCGTGCCGGCGAGTTCGTCCATCAAGCCCAGCACGACCTCCTGGCTCCGGAGTTGCGGGTACTGCTCAATCAGCGCGATCAATCGCACGGTCCCGCGCTGCAAGTCGGTCGCGGCGTTTACTCGCTGTGGGGAGCCGGGGGCCGCCGCGGCGTACTGTTCCCGCGCTTTGGCCAGTTCGGCGAAGAGTGCCCGTTCATGGGAGAGGTAGCCTTGGGTGACTGCGACGAGGTTGGGGATGAGATCCGCCCGCCGCTGGTAGACGGAATCGACCTGCGCCCACTGGGCGTCGACGGATTGTTGGCCCCGAACCATCCGGTTGTAAGATGCGGCCGTCCACCCGCCGAGGAGGACCAGACTGACGAGGACGACCCACAGGGCGAGTGGTGACCTAGCCGCACGCACGGCGGGAAAGGCGGGAGTCGCCGAGGGGGAATCTAGACGGCTCATGTCCCCTGATCCAGATCCACGATCGGGGGGATCTTGGTCGGCTCGCCCGGGCGGAGTTCAGGGCGTTCTGCCCGCAGCCGCTGGCCGATGGCTTCGACACCGCGCATCAGTCCCTCTCCGTACCGCTTGTCTCGGAAACTGGCCGCCATGGTCTCCGAGATGACCTGTTCGAGGAAGCCTTGCGGCACCGCGTCTTTCAGCCCGGCGCCGACCGTGATCTCGATGTGTCGCTTGGCCACCACCACCAGGATGAAAACGCCGTTGTTTTGGTCCTTCTTGCCGATGCCGTGGTGATCGAAGTATTCGCGGGCAAACCGGGCGGGGTCGGCCGTATCGTGGAGGAGCATGACGCTGATCTCCGCGGTCGTGTCGCGTTCAAGGCGCTCGATCAGCTCGCGCAGTTGGTGTTTCTCTGCCGGACTGAGGAGATGCGCTAGGCTCCGCCGTTTCAGACCGAATCGCATGGGATCGCTACCAGCTTCCGGAGGCGCCTCCGCCTCCCGAGCTGCCTCCACCAAACCCACCGAATCAACCACCGCTGCTACCGCCGCCGAGGCCGACGACTCCACTAGCCCACCCTCCTCCGCCCCAATACGCGGTGCTACCTGTATGCTCCACCCTGAGGTCGTTGTACCCGCACCGGGGGCAGGCATAGCGTACCTGAATGCTCGGAATCCCGGAGAGCACGATATGGCGGACGACATCCCGTCGCAGGATCGAGCGGCAGCGCGGACACCGCGGCCTGGAGCCCCATACGCCTGCTCCTAGGATCGTCAGAAAGAAAAGGACTTCTCCTACAAACCATGCGTTAGGCGAACTTCGCCTGGGGGGCGGTACAGGCCGCGTGCTGGCCACGGGGGGTGCCCCGATCAGGCGCGCGAGTTCATCGACAGCTGCGGTCAATCCTCCGGCGTAATCCCCTTGTCGAAAACGTGGCGTGATGATGTCGCGGATAATCCGCCCGGCCTGCGCGTCTGGGACCTTGCCTTCTAGTCCGTAGCCGACCTCAATCCGCACCTGTCGATCCGAGACCGCCGCGACAATGAGAAGGCCATTGTTCTTGTCGCGTTTGCCGATGCGCCACTGCTCAAACAGCCGGACCGATGCCTCTTCGATCGTTCGCCCCCCGAGCGAGGGCAAGACGGCGATCGCAATCTCCGTTGTCGTTTCCCGCGCGTATGCTTGCAGACGTTCTTCCAGCTGCTGGCGTGCGCCCTGACTCAAGACCCCGGCAAAGTCGTTGACGAATCCGGTCGGGGTCGGGAAGTCTGCGGCCGCCAGCCCGAATGCGAGGGGGAAGAAGGCGAACAACTGCCAGGAACGCCGCGACCGTACGCTCACGGGTTGGTGAGGTTCACCTTGGGCGCCTGCCGTGCCTCAGCCGCCGAGATGAAATAGGGTTTCTCAGCGAATCCCAATGAGCGGGCCATCAGCACGGTTGGAAACGTCTTCAGTCGGGTGTTGTACTGGCGGACTTGTTGATTATAAGCTTGGCGGGCTGCGGCGATTTCATTTTCGGTACTCGCCAGCTCGCCCATGAGACGCTGGACGACATCGCTTGATCGCAGGGTCGGATAATTCTCGACGATGACCAGCAACCGGGCCAGAGCACTCTCGACCTGGTTCGCCGCGGCGACTCGCTCGGATGAGCCCGGAGGGGATCCCGCATACCGGGACCGTGCCTTCGCGAGGTCTTCGAAGATCGTCCGTTCTTGCGTCAGGAATCCGCGCGTGGCTTCCACCAGATTAGGAATCAAATCTAAACGCCGCTGGTACTGGGCCTCGACGTTCGCCCAACCTGCATCCACTTGCTGGTTTGCCGCGACCAGGCTGTTGTATGTCCCGGTGACGGGGGCGACAACCAGCAGAACAACCAGGACGACAATCGCGGCAGGGATGACCCACTTTGGCATGACGGGACCTCCTCAGGTCAACAGAACAGCGCGCTGCGGTGAGATCGTCGTTCCTGAGCAGTCGCGATGAGAAACGTTTGTCTGGCGACTCGGATTCTTGAAAACGCTGCGGTGCGCCTCGACCCTGCACTCCACTCTAGCATTCTCACGCAACCCCTCGCCTGCCGGGAGACGGGCACAGACTCCGGGCGCGTTGTCCGTGATACGGTCGTCAGGCTACAATGACGGGGCATGAACCTCAGCGCGCTTGTCATCATCCTCCAGCTGATCTATCTAGAAAGCATCCTCTCGGTCGACAACGCCGCCGTGCTTGCCGCGATGGTCAGACGGCTGCCCCGCGATGAGCCGATCCCGTGGCCCACCGTATTGCGTTTCGTAGCACGGCCGGTCTCCCGAGTGTTGGGCGGGCAGCGCCTCGCGGCGCTAAAAGTCGGCCTGCTGGGCGCCTATGTTGGGCGAGGAGCGATGCTCATCCTCGCCGCTTGGGTCATTCACAATCGCTGGCTGCTGCTCGTGGGTGGGCTCTACCTGATCAAACTGGCGGTGGACCACCTGGGAGAAAGGACCCAGGAGGCTCGTCCCGCAGCCCGACGTGGGGCGGAAGCGCGGGGTGAGCGGGGGTTCTGGGGCGTGGTGCTCGCCGTGGAACTGGTCGACCTCGTCTTCAGCCTCGATAACGTTGTCGCTGCCGTGGCGCTCTCCCGCGAACTGTGGGTGGTGATGGCCGGCGTCTTCTTGGGGATCGTCACCATGCGGGTGGCCGCCGGAGCCTTCGGTTCCTTGATCGCTCGCTACCCGGTGTTGGAAGCGACCGCCTATCTGCTCATTCTGACGATTGGCCTCGAGTTGCTGGTCGAGGACCTATTTCACATTCGGCCGGGGGATCTGGTAAGGTTCGGGATCTCCCTCGGGACGGTGCTCCTTAGTTTGGTCTACGGTCAGCAGCCGCGCCTTCAACAGCTGGGCCGCCGATTGATGTGGCTCAAGCGGTTTTTGGGATACGTCTCCCTGGTATTTGATTATCTGTTCAAGCCAGTCTCGTGGATGGCCTGGGCCGTGGTCGCTTTCCTCCGCGCGATCGACGCACGGCGAGGGCGCGGCCGGGGCACACCGGCATCCTCAATCCGCGGAGTTCGGGGGCCACGGTCTGCCGGTTCTGACCGACCTCATATACCTTGACGGGGGCGAGGGGGTCGACTATTCTTACGTGAAACGGTCAAGAATCGGAGTATCTGATGGCAGTTCGGCTTCAGGTTTCCAACATGCAATATAATCCTCGGCAATGCATCTGTCGTCGGCGGAGGCAGGGCGTGCCTTCGCTGATCCACCGGCAGTAAACCTCAGCAAGCACAATCTGTTTCCGCAGCCAAAGCCCAGACGGCGTGTGACCGTTCATCGCGGTCACGGTACATGTGCATATTCCACGTTTTGGAGAGGAGCACGTCATGGCCAGCAAGGTCGACCATAACGCCATCAAGTTTAACCAGGTCAGTCTGACTCTCATCGCCGTGGTTGCCTATCTCGCGAACGCGTCCTGGCTGGTGGGCATCCTGGCGTTGATTCTGGCGGCGGGCACGGTGTCGGCGCGGTGGGGGCTGTTCCGCATCCTGTATCAGCAAGTGGCTCTTCCGCTTAGGGTCATTCGTCCCCACATCGTGGATGACGACCCCACGCCGCACCGCTTTGCGCAGGGCGTGGGAGCTGCGTTTTTGATCCTGTCCTGGCTCGCGTTAGTCAGCGGCCAACCTGTGCTCGGGTGGGTGCTCGACTTGCTGGTGGCGGTCCTCGCGATGGCGAACGTGGTGCTCAATTTCTGCGCCGGCTGTTTTGTCTACTATCAACTGCGGCGGGCGGGCCTGATTCGCGGGGCGACGGTCACGCCGTGATGTTCCTCGATCGCCTCGTGGCGCTGGGCGTCGTCGTCCTGGGGGTGGCCGCCGCCTGGCTGGGATTGCGGTGGAACTTCCGGCAGATTGTCCAGCGAGGGGCCGGGGATCTCGTAGCGCGGGATGGGGGATTCCCTGTGGTGCTCGCGTTTTCGACGGCGGACTGCATCCCGTGCAAGACTGTGCAGAAGCCAGCACTCGATGAACTCCGCGGGCGATTCTCCGGCCAAGTCCAGGTGCGCGAGGTGGACGCGACCATCGACCCTGCTCTCGCGAAGCGCTTTGGCATCCTGACCGTTCCCAGCACGGTTGTGATTGGCGCCCAGGGCGCGATCGTGGCCGTGAACCAAGGCCCCGTCGGGTGGGAGAAGCTCGCGGGGCAGTTGGGTCTCAACGGGAACCCGAGGAGTTAGTGATGCATGAGACGGGAGCGTTACCTGTAGTGAGACCACTAGGTGCGGCGCCGAAGAAATTCTCTTTTGGCGGAGATGCTTTTCGGTGGACGGGGGTCGAGCCGCAGGCGTACAAGTTCAGCTTAGGGGACATCCGGGGGATGGGGTGGCGGGGCGTGACGCGGTTCACGCTGGCCGGCCCCGCCGCGTGGCCGGTCGGTTTCGAACTGCGGTATTTTGAACTCACCCCCGGTGGGTACTCCAGTTTCGAGAAGCACACCCACCCGCACATCATCATCGCCCTGCGCGGCCAGGGACGCGCGGTGGTCGGGCGGGACCTCTTTACGCTGGACCCGTTTGATATCGTGCAAGTGCCTCCGCACACCCCGCACCGGTGGCTCAACGAAGGGCGCGAGCCGTTTGGCTTTCTCTGCCCGGTGGACGCTCACCGCGATACCCCGCAGCCGCTCAGCTCCGAGGAGTGGGCGGCTCTGCGTGACGACCCGACCGTTGCCCCGTACGTGTTTTGAGTTCGAGAACGAAAGACACTCAAACGTTCGCGAGGAGGCATGGAGATGACCGGATACGCACACCCCGAAGTGCTCGTCGAGCCCGATTGGTTGGAAGCGCACCTCAATGACCCGCAGATCCGTATCATTGAAGCTAATGAAGATCCGGATCTGTACGACAAAGGGCATATCCACGGGGCCGTCCGCGTGCACTGGAAGCAAGACCTGCAGGATCCGATCGTCCGAGACTGGGTGCCTAAGGACCGCTTCGAACGCATTCTCGGTGAGCTAGGGATCAGCAACAACCACCTGATCGTTCTCTACGGGGACAGGAATAACTGGTTTGCCACCTATACCTTTTGGCTGCTCAAGTATTACGGGCACCGCGACGCCCGGATTCTCAACGGCGGACGGGACCGGTGGCTGCGTGAAGGACGCAAGACCAGCCTGGAACCCCCGCGCTTGGCGCCTGCCACGTATCAGGCGTCTGAGCCCAATCGGTCCATCCGGGCATTTCGGGACGAGATCCTCCAGCGGCTGCAGCGGCCCGGGGCGGCGCTGGTCGACGTGCGCTCCCCGGCCGAGTTCTCAGGGGAGCTACTCGCGCCTCCGGCCTACGCGCAAGAGGGAGCGCAGCGTAGCGGTCACATCCCCGGGGCCCGCAACATTCCCTGGACGCAGAACGTGCGGGAGGATGGGACGTTCAAAGATGCACAGGACCTCCAGCGCCTCTATGAGGGACAGGGGATTCGGGCGGATCAGGACGTGGTTGCCTACTGCCGGATCGGCGAGCGGTCCTCGCTCACCTGGTTCACGCTGACGTATCTGCTGGGCTACCCGCAAGTTAAGAACTACGACGGCTCCTGGACGGAGTGGGGCAGTCTGGTCGGGGTGCCGATTGAACGATAATCCGCGTCGCGGTTGAATCCCCCCGGACCGCGTGCTAGAATCCCGCACACAAGGCGATGCGGGGCGCAGGCGCGCGTTGTCCGGGGGAGCGAGCCGGGGGCGTGCGAGCCGGTCCGGAAGCCGCGCCGATCCCAGTCCCCAAGCCAGCCGCCGAATATGGTGGGAGTTGTCACGCCCATTCAAGGCGGCCGGGAAGGCACCGATAGCTGCCGACTAAGCGCCGACCCGTAGCTTAGTGCCGGGTCGGAACCAGGGTGGTACCACGGATGCCCCGTCCCTGACCGGACGGGGTGTTTCATTTTCGAGCGGTCGACGCGTCACGGGAGACCAGATGGCCACGCCAAAAGACACAGCACCGCAGATTCCCAAACGCGACACGGATTTCAGCGAGTGGTACACCGCCGTCGCCTTACGCGCGGAACTGGCGGACTATACCCCCGTTCGAGGGTTCATGGCCATTCGGCCGTACGGCTACGCACTGTGGGAAGGCATTCAGAGCTGGCTAGATCGCAAGTTTAAGGAGACGGGTCACGTCAACGCGTACTTCCCGCTGCTCGTGCCCGAGAGTTATCTCCAAAAAGAGGCCGAGCATGTGGAAGGGTTCGCCCCGCAGGTGGCGTGGGTGACCCACGGGGGCGACGAGAAACTCACTGAGCGCCTGGCGGTCCGCCCCACGTCAGAAGCGATCATCCTTCCCATGTACGCGAAGTGGATCCAGTCCTATCGCGATCTCCCGATTCTGCTCTTGCAATGGAATAGTGTCGTGCGGTGGGAGAAAGCGACGCGCCTGTTCTTGCGCACGGCCGAGTTTTTGTGGCACGAAGGCCACACCGCTCACCGGACCTCCGAAGAGGCGGACGCCGAGTGCCGGCTCATCTTGAACATCTATCGCGAGCTGCTGGAAGACGTCCTGGCCATTCCAGTCCTCACCGGCATCAAGCCGCCCAGTGAGCGATTCGCCGGCGCCGACACCACCTACACGCTTGAGGCGCTGATGCCCGACGGCCAGGCGATTCAAGCCGGGACGTCGCACTTCTTGGGCCAGAACTTTGCGAAGGCGTTTGGCGTCAAATTCCTGGATAGCGACAACGTGGAGAAATACATCTGGTCGACGTCGTGGGCGGTGACGACACGCCTGATCGGCACCTTGATCCTCGCCCACGGAGATGACAAGGGCTTGGTGCTGCCGCCGCGCATTGCCCCCTTTCAAGTCGTCATCGTCCCTATCTTGGGCAAGGACGATGGCGCCGTCTTGGCCGCTTCGCGCGAGCTCGCTAAAACGTTAGGTGCGCGCGTCCGGGTGAAGCTGGATGACCGCGACTGGTACACTCCCGGCTGGAAGTTTAACGAGTGGGAGCTGCGAGGCGTCCCAGTGCGCTTGGAGATTGGGCCGCGTGACCTCGCTGCCCGGCAGGTCACCCTTGCCCGACGTATTGATGCCCATGGTTCGGGCGCGGGGCGAGTGGCCAAGCAAACCGTTCCGATGGACCAGGTGACGACTGTGGTCGAGAAGGTCCTAGCTGATCTCCAGGCCGAGTTGCTGGCGCGGGGGACGGCGTTTCGCGACAGCCACACGACCACCGCGGAGACAGTGGACGCGATGGTGAAGGCCCTCCAAGACACCCCGGGGTTCGTCAAGGTGCGGTGGTGCGAGGCGCCGGAGTGCGAGCAGACGATCCGCACAAAGACGGGGGCCTCGCCCCGCGTGATCCCGCTCGACGAGCGCGCATCGGGAAGTTGTGCCGTCTGCGGGCGGCCGGCCAAAGTGTGGGTGTACTACGCCCGCGCATACTAACGTCCCCCCCGCGGCATCTGGAAGGGATACCGCTCCCATTCGGGAGCTACAGAGACGACGCTTGCGGTTGCATCGGTTGACGCCGTCGCGCCCGATTCGAGATGTCCGCAGCGCAATTGCCTTCATTAAAGACCGGCGCATCCTGCTGGCCACAGGTCACAGCAGCCTGCCCTGTCTGGCCGAGGGCATAACGGGCCGGGCGCTCGTCGGCAGCTGGGTGGCCGACAGCAACGTCTACCGTATCTACGCTATTGTGAAGGCCATCCTTAAGATTCCATCGGTGGTCGCTGTACCGCTGATTCTTGGTAAGCTGACGTTGGTCGATCGGTCCCTGGCACCCGCCGTCGCCCGCGGGCTATGAGTCATCAATGATAACCCGGATCGGCGTCCTGCTCGTCGATGACCACTCCGTCGTCCGCCAGGGGCTGCGCCGCATCCTGGAGACGGACGACGAGATCGAGGTCGTGGGCGAGGCCCGCGACGGGCGCAGCGCGGTGGAGATGGCACAGCGCCTGAAGCCGGCCGTCGTCGTGATGGACGTGGCCCTGCCCGAGCTGAACGGCGTCGAGGCGACGCGCCAGATCATGAAGCACAATGGCGACGCCAAGGTGCTCATCGACCTGCGTACACCCGACACGACCCGCGCCGCCCTGGGTGGCGACTACCCCTTCATCTCGATCTATATGCGGTCGGACTGGGTCGCCAGCCACAAGCCGCAGGTGCAGCGTGTCGTGAACGCGTACGTGAAGACGCTCAAGTGGATCGCGACGCACACGCCGCAGGAGATCGCGGACAAGCTCCCAGCCGACTACTACGCCGGTGACAAGCCGCTGTACCTGGACGCTCTGACCGGCAGCATGCCGATGTTCAGCCCCGACGGGAAGATGCCTGCCGGCGCGCCAGACTTCGTGCTGAAGGTGCTGCAGACCTAC
>Ga0137415_10001952_pt1 | contig 20578 bp, 21 predicted proteins | sample CZODoug3_1_1_16f_FD_183082 | JGI IMG/M metagenome (GOLD analysis project Ga0137415, IMG submission 183082) | Vadose zone soil fungal communities from Angelo Coast Range Reserve, California, USA - CZODoug3_1_1_16fungal (Hybrid Assembly) | ecosystem: Environmental > Terrestrial > Soil > Vadose...
CATTGCGGCTGGCCGAACCGCCGGGAGAGCTCGCGGGCAACCTCGACGACCTCAGCCACAGGCTGCGCGAAGTGGGACCCCTGCGCAATGCGGCCGCTGACGGCCTCCACGATCTTGGGGTGGGCGTGCCCGACCACCATCACACCGAAGCCGTTGTGGAAATCGACGTACTCGTTGCCGTCCACGTCCCAGACGCGGCTGCCCCGGCCTCGCTCAACGAACACCGGCTGGGGGGCGGCGTCCTGGAACGAAGCCGGCACGCCTCGGGGAAGCACCTCGCGGGCTTCCTTCCACAGCTGCTGAGAGCGCGGCCGCGCCCGCCGGAAACGCTCTTCCTCGTGGGCGATCAGGTCTTTGACGCGAGCGGTTGAAACCTGTCGCGCGGTGGGCGTGCTCATAGATAGATCCTCCCAGACTCGGGCCACCTTGACAGCGATTGCCAGTGGGCCTCTAATTGTCGCGATTTCATCGTTCCTTAACTTTGGGAGAGTCTGGCATGGGGGAATCCGCCGCTGTCGCCGAGCTTGTCGCCGAGAAGCGCAAGCTCAAGAAGTCGCTCTTCCGTTTCGACCTGATCTTCTTCACCGTTTCGGCCATTCTGGTCCTGGACACGATCAGCCAGTCATCTTCCTACGGCGCTCAGGCGGTGTTCTGGCTGATCGTCTCGGGGCTCACATTCCTGATCCCGTACGGGCTCATCACCGCCGAACTGGGCGCAGCGTTCCCGACCGAGGGTGCCACGTACGAGTGGGTCCGTTTGGCCTACGGACACTTCTCAGGGGCGGTGGTCAGCGTCCTCTACTGGCTCAGCAACCCGATCTGGCTGGGCGGCACTTTGACCGCGACGGCGATCGGGGCCATGGACCTCGCGTGGGGCACCAAGCTCAGCGGCAACACTGGGCCCGAGATCGTGATCGGCTTCTTCTTCATCTGGATCGCGGTGATCATGAACATCCTGTCCCTCAAGTACATGAAGTGGGTGCCCAACGCCGGGGCGATGGTGCGGCTCGGCCTCGTGGCGTTGTTTGCCATCCTGGTCGTCGCGACAGGCTTCGGGTCGGGCTTCAAGGGGAGCCTGGACGGCTTCTTCCCGGGCGCGGACATCTCGATCCTGGTCGGCGTGATCGGGGTGCTCGTGTTCCAGTGGATCGGATTTGAGCTTCAGACCAATGCCAGCGAGGAGATGGAAAACCCGCAGAGGGACATCCCGAGGGCGGTTTACGGGTCCGGGATCCTCGTCTTCCTGGGCTACGCCGTGCCCATCATCGGAATCATCCTTCTCCTCTCCTCGAAGGACCTCAGCAGCGTCACCGGTTTCATCAGCGCCTATCAAGTGGCGGTGGCCGGCACCCTGGGAGGGGCGGCCAGTTTCTTCAACACCATCGTCGGTGCAGCGGTTGTCTTCTCGCTGCTCTCCGCAGGCACGACCTGGCTCATGGGGTCGGACAGGCTCATGGCCATTGGCGCCCTGGCGGGCTCGGGCCCCCAGCAGCTCGGCTACTTCTCGGCGCGGTTTGGGACGCCGATAGTAGTGAATGTCCTCTCGGGAGTGATCTCGACCATCTTCATGGTCCTTGCCTTCGAGCTGACGAGCGGCAACCTCGCGTCCTTCTTCGCCGTGGTTCTCGGCCTGGTGATCTCGACCACCACCTTCTCCTACATCCTGATCTTCCCCGCCCTGATCACGCTTCGGCGCAAGTACCCCAATGTCAGGCGGCCGTTCGTGGTCCCGGGCGGAGACGCTGGCATGTGGGCTTGCGTCGTGCTCACCGTGTTCTGGGTCGCGGCCGCGACCCTTTTCTCCTTGTGGCCGGGCCTGTTCACGTCCACCTGGAACGGAGACAAGGCCGGCCTCAGCCGCTTCAACTTCGAGCTCGCCACCCTTCTGACCATGGCAGCCCTGTTGTTGCTGGCGGTGGTTTTCTGGGCAGTCGGGCGTGGGCACGCCATCCACAGCGGCCCTGTCACGATGGCAGCTCAGCCCGCGCCCGTGGCCGGCGACTGAGCTCGTTTCCTAGGCTTCGTAAACGAGGCGACCGCCCATTGCGGTCGCCTCGACTCTTGTCAAGGCGAGCTCGCTCGCGGGCGTCGTCTGCAGATCTCGGTCGAGGACCGCAATATCCGCGAGCATCCCAACCTCGAGCGTGCCCTTGCGCCGCTCCATGTGCTCGGCATAGGCCGCGCCTGACGTCCAGGCCGCGATCGCATCGGCAAGGCTGAGGCGTTCCTCCGGGAGCCAGCCGCCCGGCGGTTCTCCTCGCACCGTCTGCCGGTTGACGGCCACGTGCAAGCTCGCCAACGGATCGAGCGGAACCACCGGCCAGTCCGTCCCGAACGCGAGCCGGCCGCCGCTGTGCAAGATCGACGCCCAAGGCCAGCCTCTGGCCGCCCGCTCCGGGCCGAGGTTGGGGGCCCAGATCTCGAGCAGGTTCTTGACCGGCTCCGCGTGCTGCGGCTGCATGCTGGCGATGACGCCAAGTTGTGCGAACCGAGCGATGTCCGAAGCCGCGGGCGCCTCGATGTGCTCGATACGATGCCGCCGTCCGGCTTCGCACCCGGCGAATGCATCGAGGGCCTGGCGGATCGCAGCGTCTCCAATTGCGTGCACCTGCACCTGCCAGCCGCGCGCATCTCCGGCGCGCACCGCAGGTCCCAGCTCGTCGGCGCCCCACAAAGGCGCGCCGCGCTCTGTAGATCCCTGGTACGGCTCGAGCATCGCTGCGGTTTGGGACTCGACGACGCCATCGGCGAACCCTTTCAGGATGCCGGTGGAGATCCAGGGATCGGTATTCCTGGAACGGGAGACTTCCTCGTATTCATCGAGCCGCCGCTTCCAGTTGGTCGCATCGAGCCCGGGGACCATGTCGAAGGCGAGACGCACTCGCATCGTCAGCTCATCACGCTCGCGAAGAGCGTCATATAGCCGGAGTTGGTGGTACGTATGCTACAGTATGCTGGACAGAGGGATCAAGAAGCCTCTGAAGACCACGGACCAGCTCGTCTCAAAGATCTACTCAGACACAGCAAGGTGCCTGAAGGAAGATTCAGCAGAGAGTAAGGAAGACCTGACAGATTTTGAAGTCGTCGATTGAGAGGTCGGCAGTTTCGTTGCGTCGTTTTTTTTATATCAAGGGCTGGAGTGAGAGGATAGCACGCAGCGACCACAGCAACTGTCATAAGCCAATTACACAGTAAAGCAGTAAGGCGTCAGGCGTGAGTTCTGTAAAAAGCGTGACCGTTATCGACTGGCTATTGGACTCGGACCCTGCAATGCGCTGGCAGGTCATGCGCGACCTGACCGATGCACCTCCCGAACTAGTCGCAGCCGAACGCGGAAGAATCGCCAGGGAAGGGTGGGGTGCCAGACTGTTAGACCTGCAGGGCGAAGACGGCCAATGGGCGGGAGGGGCGTGCTTCCCATCGCAGAGCATCTACCAGTCGGTCAAGAACCAAGGCCAACCATGGATCTCCACACTGCCAACACTCCAACTACTACATGATTTCGGAATTGACCCGCACTCTGACCGCGTACGCCGGGCCGTTGCGATGGTCAGAGACGGCTGCCATTGGGAAAATGCGGGGCAGCCGTTCTTCAAGGGCGAAGTCGAGCCCTGCATCAATGGCAGGGTCGTCACATTGGGCACTTACTTCGATCAAAACGTGGACGCCATAGTCGCCCGCCTACTTATCGAGCACCTCAAGGACGGCGGGTGGAACTGCGAGGTGGAGAACGGTTCCATCCGTTCGTCGTTCGCTACCACAATCAACGTCCTGGAAGGACTATTGACCTACGAGCGGGCAACCGGTGGCTCCAGGGAATCCATCGCAGCTCGGCGCCGAGGCGAGGAGTATCTCCTCGAACGAAAACTGTTCCGACGAAAGAGCACTGGCGAGGTCGTCAACCCAGTCTGGCAGCAATTCTCGTTTCCAACCCGCTGGAACTACGATGTGCTACGCGGCCTCGAATACTTCCGCTCGGTCGGAGATGCACCGGACCCGCGGATGGATGAAGCAGTCAATTTACTCCGTTCCAAGCGGCAGTCTGATGGTACTTGGCTGCTGGAGAACACGCATCCCGGCAAGGTCTACTTTGCATTTGAGGACGGCGATGGTCGACCCAGCCGGTGGAACACTCTTCGCGCCCTACGGGTTCTGCGCTGGTACGACCAGACTGATCAGGCACAGAAAATGGCCTGAACAAGAATTAAGAAAGATCAGGTCTATCGCGTGAAGACGTCGATCGTAACCGGCACATCATAATCAGTAAAAGTCTCGACTGTCCACGGCAAAGTTGAGATCTTTCAGGTAGGCGGGCGAATCGGGAGATTGTCCTGAGACGCTGAAGGTTGCGTCAAGGCGCATTTTGAAATGTGCACTTTTGGAATCGCCGTTGAAGATCATCCGGACTTGGCCATTCTTGGCCTCTGGGGTTGATTGAAGGGTCAACCGGATGTTCTTGTCGCGTTTGGTGAACCAATCGATTGTGATTTGGCTTAGGATCTCTGGGATCTTTCCGAACCCAGCACCCTTGTGTTTCTGGTTGAACTCCCCGGTCATTGCTTTCCTCGCCTCCTTGGTCAATAACTCGATGTAGCCGAAGGTCTTCTTTGCAGCCTCTTTTCCACCTTGTGTATCAGTCATCTCAAACCATTACTCCTAATGCGACAACACTCGCAGTGCATTAAGGGTGATCCAGGGATTAGGTTCACCTATTACTCCCAACTCATCATAGAGCTTAGGAACGTCCGCTACACCTTCTCCCTTAACCCTGTTCCATTCACCAGTGCCGTGATCTTTCACAAGGTTCCGCTTGATCGATCGCGTATAGGTAGCTTCCAAAGGCCAGGTTCCATCGCTCGAGTGTTTGGACTTCAATAATTCTTTCGCATCAAAAGTCCTCTTGTCATCGGCAGATTCCAGCGCGGTTAATACCCGCAGTCCATGTAGGATATCGTAGAAGTAGAAGAGTGGGAAGTGAAGTTTAGTCCATTCCTCGTTGATCGTCTGAAACGTGTGGTCGGATTTGTAGAGTCGATGCATCAAAAGGAATTCGCACCCTCTAGTGACGGCTTCTCGTCCGCCCTTCGGCCAGCCGCTAGGTTCTAGGGCCGAGAACGCCCAGAGGGGTTCGATCGTTGACATGAAAGAACTGTGTTTGGTTTGCTTGTCTCTTCCTCCCCCTTCGCAGTTCCATCCGCCGTCTGCGAACTGTTCCTTGACCAGCCATTCGAACATTTCACCGACGCGCGGGTCGTCCTGGTATCCAAACTCGACTAATGTTCGTGCCATATTTCCCGTAACACATGGTTCCCAGACGAGACGGTAGCCACGGAGATCGCCGTCCGGATATTCCGGAGGCGGCCAAGAACGATCCTGTGCATCCATGGTCTTAAGGAAAAATTCACAACCCTTCTTGACCTGAGGATGATCGCCCGGTAATCCGAGCTCTGCTAGTAATATCAGGTTCCAGACTGTCGCCTGCCATTTCGGCCAGTAACAATCCTCAGCCTCGGCCCAATATCCACCATCCCGCTGCTCGCCCAGAATCTGAGAGACCAACGAAGAATCGGGAATCTCAGACCTAGCCTTTGAGAGCTCGGGATCGTTTTCCGCGTATCCTAATAGATCTTTCATCGTCCAGTAACGAATCGAAGGACTGTCTTGGCGCATAAGCCAAGAAACCCCAGCAGTCCACTTTTCGCCCTTCACTGCTTGCTGCATGAATACTCGTAACTCGGACCTGGGCCTCTTATCTCTTTAGAGGCATACGGACAACCCGGAGAACTGTTGTGGCTTTGAAGAATTGTCAAAGCAGATCGTACACAGGGGATGATAGACATGTCAGACCGCCGTCCCCTTTGTAGAATTCGGAATTATCGATCTCTAACACCTGATATCGCGCGTCCCTTAGTTTTGCACTGATTTTCGGATAACCGGATGGGACGAGAATCCTCTTTTTCCCGAGATTAAGGATGTTGGCAGCGTACGCCTCTTCTTCTGAAACCTGAATCAGATTGAAGCTTGAAAATGGTTTCACGTCAACAATACTTGGAGCGACTACTATCGTGTTCTCTCCGATATACGAACAGCCACATAGAAGGTGAAACGATCTGGTCTTCACTGGAACTATCCGAGTGTCGCGAAGATGTGCTGTAAGTTGTCGGATTCCCTCCTTGTTGGTCCGGCTCGAAACCCCGACAAAAATTGTGGTATCGGTTATCAAAACGTCGCCACCCTCTAGCTGTCCGGGTGCTGTAATGAACCGTGGTGTTCCGGTTTCCCAATGGCCAGCGTTCAAGTTGTCGATCATTGCGGTTTCCTCGCCAGCCCTTGAGTGTAATCCGAACCGGCCGGCAACCGTTACGTTGCGCCCGACAACAGCAGGGTCTTGAAGGAATACTGAGTCCGGGTGACCGTTCAATACAGGAAGTTCCACGACATCAATCGCCGATTCCTTTAGGATCGAGATGTACTCCCTATGCTGGTTCTTCGCGAGAACAAGATCAATGCCCTCCTTGTCGGGGTTGGTTGAGTTACAATTAGGATAATCCTCCGATGGAGGTCGGACAAATACTCTCTCGAACAGGCTGTTCATCCCCAGTTCTTCCTCACCCCTTCTCAGATTCTACGAACATGTGACGGAAGGGGGGACGATATGCATTCCTGCTTCCTATGTAACTCCGGAGATGCATTTGGAGTAACGGCACGATTTCCAAGCATGCCCGGCTTTGAACTCATGTAAGCGCCTATGTCCGATCAGTCCAAATCTCTGAGACCATCTAAGTTCTTCGGTCCGACATTGGGAACGGGTCTACTTTTACTAATCATGTCCATTGGACTGGCGGTTCTTGCGTCGGACAATTTGTTTGGTATAGGATTGGGATGGTTTACATTCCTTATGGGGATCATGCTCGTCCTAATGGGCACATTGCAGAATCAATCCGTCGGAAATCCCCTATTCGATCGAGCACGCAAGACTCGACTCGCCTGAAAAACAATCAGACGGGAAAGAGATTTCACATATATTTAGAAAGTAAAGTACTGCTGAGTTCGCACAAACTGTCAGAAAGGAGAGAAAAAACTCGAATGGATTATCTTGATTATCTCTTCTTGAAGAACATTCTCACACCGTAGATTCTCCATCTTATCCAGCTCAGCAAGCACATCTCACCCCTATTAGATCCGTTACAAACCACAACGTCGAGTTGTGGATATGGTGACTGTAACGTATGTTCGAGCTTTAACGGAACAATCGCATTGGAACAACCCGAACCTTTAATCATCTACCAGTCGGTGTTTGCTCTCATGGATTGCAAAGACCATAGTCTCATAGTACACGTCGCAGTTCTACATCACTCGTCCGCTCTATTGCTGAAATATCGTGACCCGTCTCTCTACGACAATCAGACGGGATGGTTCCTACCCAACGACTCACTTAAACACACAGAACATCCTGAAGTTGCCGCCCGACGAGTCCTGAAAGAACAGGCAGGCATCGACAAAGCATCCTTCAAACTTGCACAGATCGAATCATTCGTCGGCGACAATGGCTCCTGGCACATCGTCTTCGACTACCTCGCAATACCGAACTCGACCCACATCATGAAAGGAAAAGAAATCTCGGGCGCGGAATGGTTCCAGATAGACAAACTTCCCGAATCAAAAGAATTTGCTCATAACGGCTGGGGCCGCGGCGTCCTCATGAAACTGACCAGTGAAATCTCGATCTAGAAATAATCGGTCAGGTAACACTCTACTTATCCAAGCACGTAGACAAAGAGGCCAGAGAAGCACTTGCCCACCTGGCTAAACAAACTGTTCAAAGCCTATGCTCTAAGGAGAGACGATCTAACAGCATCCGCTCACACAGTAAAAGGCAAGAACTCGACTAAGAAGAAGGCGCCACGCAAGAGGGCTCGATCCGTATCGAGCCAATCTAGTACAGGCCAGCAAGGCCTTCAGAACTCAGAAGAAAGCCTTCCGTTTGAATCTGAGCGCAAAGCTGATTTCGAAGCATGGAACTACTAGGTCTCAACTGACTCCTGTTTGCAAGAGGCCAAAGACAATCTAGTTGAATCCGAGCTGAGAGGCCCCACTCTGCGGGTCTACTGGCACATACTCTCAACAAGGAAGAAAGAAGGCATTGGCGTCCGCTCTGTCCAGAGAGCACTTGGATTAAGCAGCCCCAGCGTTGCCCTCCATCACCTAGAGAAACTCCGCACTCTTGGACTATTGGAGAAACAGCTGACTGGAGAATACAATCTAGTGAGCACTGTGAAGGTAGGAGTCCTACAAAATTATGTCGGGCTCTTCGGCTACATGCTACCGAGATTCCTGTTCTATTCTACTTTGTTCACGACGATGCTCGTGCTGTATCCTCTGCTATACCCGTTTGACCTTTCAACCCACAACGTAATGGCACTAGTCTTTGGCGGAACGGCATCTGCAGTGTGCTGGATCGAGACGTACAGAGTGTGGAAGAGGAAGCCGTTCTGATCTTGGAACGCACTGTTCTAGCCCGTAGCATTATGGAGTCGAAACACCATAGATCTGTCAGGCGATAGGAAAAAACTGAGACATGGGGTGTCAGCCAATTGAAAGGCATGTTTAGACACGGAAAGACCATCATTCCACTCCTACTTGCCATCCTAGTTGGTTCAGGCCTAACCGTAGTGCCTGCCCTGATCGCGTCCTCAAGACCCTCCAACACGCCCACGTCTACCAATACAACAAGTCCAACGACAACCTCGAAAGGAACCAACCCTGGATTCACTGGAATGGTTGCAGGCCCAGCATCTTCCCCAAGCCAGTCAAACACGTCAAACCAGACTAATCAGTCGCTCCTAGGGATACTGACGCCCCTGGTGATAATAATAACGGCCTTGATACTTTCAGTGGGAGTGAATAGGCTCGCACAAAGACGCGTGATCAAAGCCTGATTGGCTGATTATTGAATACTTGACATGATTGGGTAAGGTTACGACTCGGATAAGTCTACGCCCATAGGCTGATTCTACTACGTCTTAAAGGGTCACAGTCCATGAGCGAATCTATGGGTATAGAGAAGGTCGTCGTGGAATTGAACGGATTCCGCCAACGAACCTCCATGTTGAAGGAAGAGATAGGAAGAGTCAGCAGAGCCCTAGCCGAACGCGCAGGTCAACTCAATGATATCGTCGGCAAGAGCCTACGAGATCTGAGGGAGCAACTCGGTGGAACTACCCTTTCAGGATTCATGTCTTTGCAAGGAAAGTACATGCAGGGCGAAATGAGTGATCAAGACTACAACTCTCAAAGGGACTATTACAAGAATGAGCTTCAGGGAATGATCCGCCGACTAGACGAAACAAAGAAATTGATGATGCTGATGGCCCAAATACAATCCGGACCATCCGGCCCTGTCGGACAATCTCAACCGCAGCCCGGTCCCAATCAACCACAGCGATAAGGTCAACTAACCTAGCTTCTTCGACCGAAGCCAATAATATTCAAAATACCTTTCGACAACGCCCGCGAATTCTTCGTCCGCCAATCGGAACGCTATTCTAGCTCCCGGATCCGACGGAGAGTCCAAGTTCCATAGAAAAGTCAGCAAAGCCTCCCGCCCGTCCACAGAACAAATATTCATCGGCCTCACAGAGTCAGGGTTCGGCTCTTCAATTACCCCAACCTCGGCCTCCTCGGCCAAGACGCTCAAGCTCTTGGCATCGATAAATCGCGGGTTAGTAAAAGAGACTATCTTCACGGAAACGCCGTGTTCTCTGGCGAATTTCATCGAAGCTCTCAGATCATCAACCTCTTGAGGTATCAGAGTTGTCAGCTGGAGGTATGCGCGCGATTTTGCCTGACTTATCAGTTCGTTGTACTTTTCAGAGACTTTGTCACCGCCATGCACCACCCAGAGACTGATGTGCTTGACGGTTTCTCGTCGCTCATAGATTCCCTGCAGATCCCTTCGCATAAGGCCAGTGAAAGACTCCATCTCGGAACGCTTCTGGTCAAGCTCTAGTTCTGCCACGGACCGTGGTGGATTAGCTTCATAGATCACGGGACGGCCAGGCCTAGCCCTGATCCATTTCCGCTTTTCCAGTTCCTCTAGGGTACCGTAAACCCGGGCATAGGGAATCTTGACACTCTCGCTTATCTCGTAAGGTGTTGCGGGACCGTCGAAGATCAACTTCAGGTAGGTCTTGATCTCATATTCTGTCAGGCCATGGTCTTTGAGGACCCGGTGAATGTTCTCGTCAACCCGCGACATGACTTGAGCAGTGTCCACTTTTTTCTGTAAATAGGGTGAGAACATAGCTCGTTTGATTGGCCTAAAATAGCTAACGCAGATTGAACTATCCAACCGGCTGGCAAATCATCCCCCAGATAGCCAAAGATGGATGAACTGGCTTCAGAGCCCTGCGAAGGAGTTAACTAACTAGAGAACCGATTTCAAGAACAGGAAACCAGGATTCTTGGTCAAGGCCGTCGCACCGCCGACATACGATGAGGAAGAGCAGTCGCGCCCACGGTGCCCAGACTGTGGCCAGACCCTAACCTTCGTCCGGACAAAGTCCCACCAGAAGCGATGGTATTGTTATTCTTGTGAAAAGTACACCGACCATATCGCACAGCCCGCCCTAGAGAAAAATACGAAAACTCAGATAGAGACTATGAGCGGTCTGCAAGTAATCGACTCACACGGCATGATTGTTGGCCGCGTTCGGAAGATAATCCCGGCAGCTGATACCGGGGACTTGCGTGCGTTCGTCCTATCGGTTGACAAGGAACAACTGAAGAACCTGCTAGATCAGAGAGGCCAGCCTAGAGAGTTCGAGGTTGGACATGACAAGGTCGCAACAATTGGAGACGTCGTCTTACTCTCGGAAGTCTTCTCTCCACGATCCTTCGCACCGCCACCAAAACTTCCTGAAGATACTAAAACCAGTGCGAAGCGATGCGGAAAATGCAACTCTCCTATTCTGCCAGATGCGAAGTACTGCATCAAATGCGGGGCAAGCATTTCTCACTCCAACAATTGTGTATTGTGCGGGACTCCGAATCCTTCTGAAGCTCTCTTCTGCATGAGCTGTGGAAACAAGCTCTCCTAGAATTAGTTAGTTTCCTCTTTCAAGACCGGTTGCCTAGAAACTAGCGATGGCGGTTTCTAGCACCCAATCGGAACATAACAGACGCTATTACTATTCCGACCATAAGGAAGAACACGTTGTCGCTCAGAAAAAGTGAGGCCACTGGAAGGTTAGCCTGCAACCATACTCGCATGTAAAGGCTAGAGTCGTATTCACGCAGTAAGCCGATGTAGAGCCCAATAATTACACCGGCCTCGATCAATGCAAGAGTTGATAATCGCGAAAGCCCTCTTCTCATCTCTAGCGAAGCTTTGAGGTCCGGTGACAAGTCGTTCTCCTGCTTCGCAAGGGCTTCGACTTCTCGGACTATGGAATCATCATCCTCAGCATCATCCTTCTCTTTGGAACCCCGAGAATACGCGAAGACCGTGGATCCTGAAGCGATCAGAGGCAGAGCTATCGACAAGAGGATTACCGAAAAAGAGGTGCGGTCTGCAACGATCATCGTTTGGGCTGATCCAGTGAAAACTAGGAGTGCCCAGGCCCAAACCAAGGCCCCCGTTCCAGCTACTATGAGGCCCATCACTTCGTTTCTCTTCGATCTGTTCTTTCGTGGAGTGAAGAGAGCTTGGATTCCTTTCTGGGCAGGAGGATTTCGCACGCACATTCGTTCCTCAGGTTTGCAGCAGGACAGGAGGCGCCAAAAGCTCCATTGCGAGAGCTCTATACTCCTCACTGGCCTGGTTCTTCGGGCTGAATATTATGCCCGGAACGCCCTTACTCGGAGCCTCGGCCATCCGGACCGATCTTCGTACGATCACGCTCAGCACTCGGTCTCCGAATTTCTCTTTGACCTGCCTGACGACTGACTTGGACAGTCCTGTCCTGCTGTCGTACATAGTGAGGAGCACTCTGTATTCGAAGTTGGTCTTAAGCCTAGACCTCACCATGTTCATGACTTTCAACAACGTGGGAAGTCCCTCCATTGGGTAGAATTCGCACTGGACAGGAATCACCAGTAGGTCGCTGGCAACAATCGCGTTCAACGTTAGGATTCCAACATTCGGAGGACAGTCAATTAGGATAGCATCATACTTGTGCTTGATTTGTGACATGGCCTCCCTCAACACGAACTCTCGCCCCGGAACAGAGGATAGCTCCACCTCTGCACCCGCGAGGTCAAGGTTCGACGGTAGAATAGAGAGATTCTCTACTTTTGTAGAAAGCGTAACTTCCTGGACCTTCTTATTTTGAGTCAGCACGTCATAAACCGTGTAAAGCAACTTCGCCTTTTCCAGACCAACACCCACAGTACTGTTTCCTTGCGGATCGAGGTCCACAAGAAGCACTCGTCTGCCCATCAATGCCAACGCGGCAGCAAGATTAACGGTGGTCGTAGTCTTCCCGGTACCTCCCTTGTTGTTCGTAAAACTAATGATCATAGGAAACTGCTCGTCATCTCTTTGCTACTAAGAGGTTCATTCACAGAAAGAACAACAATGACTCACCCACTGGATCAATCGTTCGCAGGAAAATGATCTGTGTGACCATCGAAAGCCGCTCCGGACAGTTACACTATATTAGCCAGATTCTGCTCCCCGTCGCCCCCATTATTAGGTACAATCCAAAGGCGAGCAACGTTGGGCCATGAGACATCTCCTACGCTGCAATGTTTCCAATCACTGGGGATGTAGTTGTACACGAAGCTGTGTTTCTGAAAGCGATCTGGCTGGACATCCAAACCCCCAATTTAGCCAATTTGGGAAGAAACTGTTGTATTCGCCCGTTAGACGAGCAATGCCCCTACTCATTCCCGAACCTTGCTAAGAAAGCATAATGTAGAAGCAAGCTACTCCGCTCATACAGTAGGTCGGTAGTTGCGAGCTAAGCCTCTGGCAACAATAGTATCCGCAGGCGTCTCGAAATTCGGGCGCCGGGAAGGACTCTATGCCAGGGAATTATTCACGGAAGCGGCTCTGGAAGCTTTCCATAGACTTGAGAATGTGGACCCAGGCAAAGACATCAAGGCCGCGTTCATTGGTCAGATGAGTGAAGCCTACGAACACCAGTCCCATACCGCCCCTATAGCGGCAAACTGGGCCGGTCTGCTACCCGCAGCGGCTACAAGAGTCGAGGACGCCTGTGCCTCCTCAGGAGCTGCCCTCCGATGCGGGATCATGGCGATCATGTCTGGCTTCTACGACATCGTTATGGTCGGAGGAGTGGAGAAGATGACGAATCAGCCAACGCCCGAAGTCACCACGATTCTAGCCAGCGCTGCAGACTTTCCATTCGAGCAATGGAATGGAATGACATTCCCCGGACTATTCGCGTTAATGGCAACCTCACATATGCATGAATATGGTACGACCGAAGAACAACTTGCCAAGGTGGCTGTAAAGAATCACAAGCACGGCGTCCTTAATCCCAAGGCCCACATGCAGAGAGAGATCACTCTGGACGAAGTAATGAAGTCACGGCCCGTGTGCTGGCCGCTCAAACTCTACGACTGCTCCCTCATCACAGACGGAGCCAGCTGCCTAATACTCACCAAACCCAAGCTCGCCAAGAAACTGACCGACAACCGCGTCCAAATAATCGGGACAGGCCAAGCCCAAGACACCTTCTTGCTTCACGAACGCGACAGCTTCACCTCTGTCAAAGCAGCAAAGTCGGCGGCACAGGAAGCCTACAAGATGTCCGACATCAAACCCAAGGACATCAACGTAGCAGAGGTTCACGACTGTTTCACTATCGCAGAGATCATCGCCTATGAGGACCTAGGCTTCTGCAGACCAGGCCAAGGAGGCAAGTTTGTCGAGAGTGGGACGACTGCACTAGGAGGGTCCCTTCCAGTCAACACAAGCGGGGGACTGAAGTCCAAGGGACATCCTGTCGGCGCCACTGGAACCGCCCAAATCTACGAACTCTATCTCCAGTTGACAGGTCAGGCAGAGAGAAGACAGGTTCCCGACGCGGAAATTGGTCTTGCACACAACTTGGGCGGCTCAGGGGCCACGGCAGTAGTCCATATTCTAAGGAGCGACTAGCAAAATATGAGCGAGCTACATCCACCACCAACCATCGAGGAATTCTACAAGTTTTGCTCCCTACGCAAGTTGATGGCTGTTAGATGCATGAAATGTCGACATCTCATGGTCCCACCGAGGACTATCTGCAGTCAATGCCACTCCTCCCGAGTCGAGTGGGCTCAGCTCGGATCAAAGGGAAAACTCGTCACGTATACTATCGTTCACGTGGCTCCGACCTTGTTTAATCATATGGCCCCGTATGCGGTCGGAATCGTAGAGATGCCTGAAGAAGTCAGATTGCCTAGCATCATTCGAACATCTCGGCTTGAATCCCTCAAGATCGGGATGGAGCTGGAATTGGACTTCAGCCCGAGACCGCAGGACCCGAGTTGGCCGCAGTGGCCTAGATATTTCTTCAAGGAAACTGCTTGACCAGAGAATAGAAATTCCATCTGGCATATCTTAAATATAGTCCGGGATCGTTGAGTTCCTTAGACAGGGGAGCTGGGAAAGGACCCGGCTGAGAGGATGGCTTTCGATCCGCCATCGACCCTTTGAACCTGATCCGGGTAATACCGGCGAAGGGACAATGGATCGAAGCCTAATTCTCGCCGAGCCAACTTGGCAACCATGTTGCACAAAACAAAAGGAAACCGAAAACCATTGGTTGACAATATTGGATCGCCCGCCCAAATAGAAAGTACCGGACTTGAAACCAACGCGGTAAGGACTTCTCCATCACCGAGACCGGTCTTGGATCTTGCGCGCATCGGAGCGTTCTCGGCACTAATTGCAGTCGGAACGATACTATCCAACGGCCTTTTTGGAATCCCTCTCCCGCCCCCACTGAGCGAGATTACTATCGCCCCCGCGTTCTACATGGCCATAGCGGTTCTATTCTCACGTAAGGTTAGCTTCTGGGCAACTGCCATTGGGTCAGCCATCGGAGAAACAGTCAACATTTTCTTCTTCGGTGGGGCACCGGCGGCGGCGTTTGCTCTAACATACGTTCCAGGCATCATACTTGCGAGAGCGCCTGAGACCCTAATCATTTACAAGTTTAGGCAGAGTACGACGCGTCTCCTCGCGTTGGGGATGGTAGTTGCCACTGTCTATGAAACCCTCGTATTCTTTGTCATAGATTGGTTTGTGTATTCATTCACCGCCTTCTATTGCACTGGATCTCCTTGTTCCTCTTCGGGGTTTACTGGAGGATTCCTACTTGCATCGTTTGATTTTGCCACGTTGATCGATGTTGTTTGGATACCTGTATCGTTGGCGTTAGCAGCAGCAGCACGTAGAGCCTACAACCGAGCGTTTTTCGACTAAGAGGCGCCTGCTTGTCTCCTACTCTTGGAAAGCCAGATCGTAGAGTAATGGAGACAATTACGCGTCTCTCTGGGGTAAAGTATCACTCGATACTGCAAGGACCAACAATTGGCGTTGACAATTCGATCTTGGATATCGGTGGAGACCGAGTTCTTATCGCCAGTACCGATCCAATCTCTTTCATCCCTCGAATAGGTCCAGAAAAGTCCGCTAAGCTTAGTGTGCAAGCAATTGCTTCAGATGTCGCAACCAGCGGTTTCGCACCTAGGTTTGCCCTCTTCGAATTGAACCTCCCGCCTTCAATGCTGGACAGGACGCTCATACGGTATTGGAAATCAATACATCAATCCTGCGTCAAGTTTGGGATCTCAATCATTGGAGGACACACCGGGAGGTTCGAAGGATCCGGCTATACTGTTGTCGGGGGAGGAACAATGTTTACCATAGGTTCCTCGAAGAAATACGTGACAACGAGTATGGCACGGCCGGGAAACGATCTTATTCTCACCAAGAGTGCTGCTATTGAAGCAGCCGCAGTTCTCGCTTCATCCTTCCCGAAAACAGTGAGCCAGAAATTGGGCAGATACGTGCTAGACAAGACCCGGAGATTAATCGACAATACAGGCACCGTCAAAGACGCCACTACTGCAGCCTCAGCTGGTCTGAGAGAAAGAGGCGTTACAGCAATGCATGACGTAACTGAAGGAGGCGTTGTCTCAGCAATTCTCGACTTGGCAGCGGCTTCGAGGTTGAAGGCTACCATAGAAGAAGAATCGATCCCGGTTTTCGACGAAGTCCGACAAGTGTGTGATTTGTTCCACTTGGATCCATTGAAATCACTAGGGCAGGGATGTCTTGTGATCGCATCCCGTCCTGATAGAACAGACGATATTCTTCAACGACTAAGAAGATCGAAGATTTCCGCTAGAGTGGTCGGAGCCTTGGGAAGAAAAACCGGACACTCGGTGATCCGAAAAGGCAACCGAGAGTCGAGAATGACCTACCCCGGGGCAGATCCTTACTGGAGTGTCTATTGGAAAGCAGTCCGTAACAAGTTGCGATAGCACTTCACTTGAGTCGACCTGGAAGAGTTAGCGCTTCTGGAATCGCGACGGTGAAGCAACTTGTTAAATCGTTCTCATAGTCAGGCAACCTTATGCTAGCCTGTTTGTTGCGAGGACCAGGCAAAGCCGTCCTGCAAGATGTCCCAATCCCCAAACTCGGAGAGAAGGACGTGCTAGTCCGGCTGGAAGTGGCTGGGATTTGTGGCACTGATGTTGAGAAATTGGACGGTGGCCTTGGACCTGGCGGGATTCTCGGACACGAGGTTAGCGGTACGGTAGAAAGACTCGGTGAGAGTGTAGAAGAATTCTCGAAAGGGGATAGAGTCGTCCCGCACCATCACGTCCCCTGCTACAACTGCCATTACTGCAGCCAGGGAGACCATACTATGTGCGACTTTTTCAAGAAAACAAACTTTGATCCATGTGGGCTTGCGGAATTCTTCCGAGTCCCAGAGGAGAACGTTGAGAGGGGCGCGATAATTAGGATACCTGATGAGGTAGATTTCGAGGAAGCTGCCCTGGCTGAACCTACTGCGTGTTGCCTCAGAGCAATCAAAAGAGTGGGAGTTGACGAAGGAGACACTGCCTTGGTTGTCGGACTCGGTCCGACCGGTCTGACTCATATTCAGCTGCTCAAGCATTACGGCGCGGGAAAGATCATCGGGACAGACGTGTCCCGTGCGAGGTTGGAGATGGCCAGAACGCTTGGAGCCTCTATAACACTAGATCCCGTCGCCGACGATGTGGACACAGTGATCAATCATGAGACGAACATTGGAGTCGACATCGCCGTCGTGGCTGCGGGGAACCCACGAGCATTCAATCAAGCGATGAGGAGTGTCCGAAAGGGTGGAAGGATTTGTCTTTTTGGTGCTCCGCCAATCGGCAGCAAACACGAACTCGACCTCCATGACACCTTCACTCGGCAGATTAGGATCGTGCCCAGTTACTCATGCGTCGAATCGGAGATTCAGGAAACCCTCCAACTCATCTCAGAAGGAAAAGTCGACCTTGCCACCCTCATCACAAACAGGTATCACCTCCAACAGGCTGTCGAAGCCTTGGAGAACGCACGCTCACCAGCATCAGGCGTAAAAACAATAATCAAAGCTATTGAACGACACCGCTAACTTTGCGAATCTTCCTCGTGGCCTTTTCATGATGGTCCTCGTGAGGTTTACGAATTGAGCGTGAAATTTGAGCACGAGAGGGGGAGGGGGTATACTAGTTAGAGAGAGAATTTCTGAACGCGGGGGGGAAGAGAAAGCCGGCCGAACGGCGGCCACGTTTCCCCTAGAAATCGATTCAGAACACTTTTCGCTTGAAAATCGTCTACTCGTGATTTAGACATAAGAACGGGGAGCGGTACGTGCCCAGAACCGGATGTTTTGAACGCGGCGAGAAGAATCATCAAGTCACATGTACGATTTTCGAATCAACTGAACCTCCTAATTCGAGAAGGCCATAGGTGTTACCTTGCCCGCCTCGACCAGCTACAGGCGAACCAGGATTGAACATGAGGATACCATCTCGCCTCACGCTCATGGGCTGATGACTATGTCCGAACACGATTACGTCCACTCTCTGCGAGGCGAAGGCATTGAACGCCCTGTCCTCCGTGTACATGCCAGTTCCCTCGTGACCATGGACAATGCCAATCGTCCAGTTGCCGAGAGCGACCGTGCGATGAGGGGGCAAGCGTGCCCGGACAGTCGGAGAGTCCTGGTTCCCGTGAACAGCGTACGTCGGAACCAATCCTGTGAGCTGGTCCAGAACACGAGAGGAGACCAGGTCGCCTGCATGAATAATAGCGCCGCACGCTTGGGCCTCCTCGAATAGTTGATCGGGTAGTTTTCGTGCCAATGCTGGTACATGCGTGTCAGAAACTACTAGAATCCTCAATTAGAGCCCTTTTTCCAAGGAAACTGGTAGATTCCGATATGATTTGGAGGATTTGGGTTGAGCCATCGAAGTAACTTCTGAACGTCTCAGGTGAGTTTATTATAGTACTTAGTTCTCGGGCGTGTTCAGTTGGAATAAGCATGCCACAAGCCTATTGCGTCAAGTGCAAGACGAGCGTGGAGATTAAGAACCCGCAGAATGTTACGCTCAAGAACGGCAAGCCCGCCGTATCTGGAGTCTGCCCGAACTGTGGGACCAAAGTCTTCCGAATCGGACGAGCGTAGAACCGCCCTCCTTCAGACTGCCCTCACGCTCGAACTCCCTCGTTCTCACCCGACCAATTTGTTAATCTCCACTTTCAGTAACCGGTAATCTTTAACCACTTAGCCGTGCATGATTTCCTCAAACATTTGCGCTTGTCAAGCGGAACGCTCGTCGTCCTACTGCTTGGTTGCCTCACTACCGCACCCCTCGCTCAAGCTCTCCCTGTCCGAGCAGTGAGCAGCTCCCAAGAGGGAAGAATACTATACCTCTCACAGGCCACCGAGGGTCGCGGCTTAACTCCTTTGCCCGCGGGGTTGGACACGAACCATAGCATTCCGCTCTTTCCTGCGAGCCTGTCATTCTTGCTTCCCACAATCCAGAGTCCCAGCCAAGTATCCGGTGCTTCGATTGCTGGCCAAGTTTCATTCTTCCTTTGGTTAGCCTCCAATGTTACTTCGCGTGTTCAACTGCAAGCAACTTTCACTCAGGCGGGGTACAATACCAGCTTGACCGGAGTAGGACCTGGCCAAATCTCATTGAGCTCTTTGCCAAACCAATATCTCCTAAATTACACAATCCAATCGTTAACTGGAGGGATACAACTTTACGCTGGGATCCCGGCATACATATCACTCGCAATCCAGAGTTTAACACCACAAGCATCGGACGTCACTCTATTCTGGGGATCTTCCACAAAGGTCTCTAAAGTAATCGTACCGTTCACAAACTATGCCTCCGTCCAAAGCGTGAAAATCACCGACTATCGAGGAGCTGAGAATCAAACCTTCAATGTTCAGGCACCACCTAATCAGAATATTGTGTTTTTCACAGCGAACGTTCGAGATATTTTTGGCACTGGACGTGGCGGAGACATCTCTCTGGTCAACCTTACGATCATCGGACCTCAAGGTCCCGTGAGGGACAGAACTAACGTCACGATGAATTTCTTCTGTCCCCAAGGCCTTTGCCCACAGCCCGCTCAGTACGAGGCGTACTGGGTCTATCCGTCTGGCACGCTAGAGGCGACTTACTCAGCTACCATAGATATTGTCGACTCGCAGGGCAACGTGATCCATGACACGAGCGGAGTTCACAGCTTTGGAATCGGACGCCTAGCACCACCATTCCCTCTGCTAGCTGCACTCATATCTGGTGGCGGACTAGGAGTCGCGGGGCTCGCTACAGGTGCGATCTATCTTCGCCGTCGCCGCACGAAGGAGTACCTGGCCCCGTTCTCGTTTTTTGAACAAATGACGGGTGGTGAAGTTCCAGGTGGAAGCATGGTTACTGTTGAGGGGAACACAGGTTCAGGGAAGACGACACTATGTTCCGAGGTAATGTATGAAGACCTGAAACGCGGAAGACCCTGCATCTACGTTGGGGCGGACGACTTTCCTGACCGGATAAGGGACCAAATGCGAGGCCTAGGAATCGACGTTGGTGGCTACGAAAGTGTCGGCCTTCTCAGTTTCGTCGACTGCTACTCCGCTGAGGCGGGACGTACCCCGACTGAGAGATACTCAGTTCCTTCAGTGGGCGACCTTACAACATTGGGAGTGAAGATCTCTTCAGCCCTCCAAGACCAGAAGGCAACCAGCCTCTACCTTGATTCTCTCTCACCATTTGTCCCTAGAGCGAAACCTGAAAGCATCGTCTCTTTTGTCCATGCCATCGGTGCAAAAGTAAGAGGCCTGGATGGCAAAGCCTTCTTCACAATGAGCACTGGCTCCGACGAGACAATCCAGCGGCAAATGGAGGACATGGCCGATTGCGTTATCCAGATGGAGGCTTTCGAGGAGAAGGACATAAGACGAAGAAGAATGAGGATAAGAAAATTCAGAAACCGTCGACATCAGGAAAGCTGGGCAACCTTCACCATTGAAGATGGGAAAGGAATAATCTTCTACAC
>Ga0137415_10001953_pt1 | contig 20576 bp, 18 predicted proteins | sample CZODoug3_1_1_16f_FD_183082 | JGI IMG/M metagenome (GOLD analysis project Ga0137415, IMG submission 183082) | Vadose zone soil fungal communities from Angelo Coast Range Reserve, California, USA - CZODoug3_1_1_16fungal (Hybrid Assembly) | ecosystem: Environmental > Terrestrial > Soil > Vadose...
ATTGCTTCGGCAATAAGAATCCATAGGGAGCTTGGCCCTGGATTTCTGGAGGGGATGTACGAAGAGGCTTTAGCTACCGAATTGGCTGCTGCTGGTATTGGGTTTGAGCGACAAAAGCTACTTCCGGTGTTCTATCGTGAGCACCTGATTGGCGAACACCGACTCGATTTCCTCGTCGAGCACAAGGTGATCTTAGAACTTAAAGCGATTAGCGCGCTCGAAGACATCTACTTTGCGATTGTTCGCTCGTATCTTAAAGCAGCAAACTTGGATGATGCGCTGTTGCTAAACTTCGCAAGCACCCGGCTGACTGTGAAGCGCGTCGGTCGCGAATACCATCCAATGAACAAAAGCGAAGATGTTATTCTCTAAAATTCCTGGCTTCCTGGATTCCAGATTCAACCGTGCCTAACGACTCATCAGTTCCACTGTTCAACGTCCAGATTGATGGCGTATGGCATCAGGTTCCAAAGGGCACGCGTGTGATCGAGGCGTGCGAGCAGGTTGGCATTTATGTGCCGCGTTATTGCTATCACAAAAAGCTCAGCTCGCCGGGAAATTGCCGGATGTGTTTGATCGAAATGGGATTCCCGAGGCTTGGTCCGGACCGCAAGCCTGAGTTGGGCGCCGACGGCAAACCGATCGTCAATTGGATCCCGCGGCCGCAAATTTCCTGCGCACAGGATATTTCCGAAGGCATGGCCGTTCGCACCAACTCGCCGCTGGTGAAGGAATGTCAGCGTGGCGTCATGGAATTTCTCTTAATCAATCATCCACTCGATTGCCCAATCTGTGATCAGGCCGGGGAATGCCGTTTGCAGGAGTTCAGTGTCGATTTCGGCGATTCCAAGTCGCGGTTTCTCGAGAACAAAGTCAAGAAACCGAAAAATGTGCAGATCGGTCCGCGAGTTACACTTGATGACGAACGCTGCATCCTCTGCTCACGTTGCATCCGTTTTTGCCAAGAGATTGCGCACGACGACGTCCTCGGATTTGTCGATCGCGGCAGTCACACCGTGCTCACGGCGCATCCTGGCAAGCGGCTCGAAAACAATTACTCCCTCAACACTGTCGATATTTGTCCAGTTGGCGCGCTGACCTCGTCGGATTTTCGATTCAAAATGCGCGTCTGGTTTTTGAAAGAAACAAAAAGTATCTGCACGAGCTGTGCCACCGGGTGTAACACGATCATCGGGACCCGCGAGGATGTGATCTATCGGCAAACACCGCGCGAGAACGATCACGTCAATTCCGCATGGATGTGCGATTATGGCAGACTCAACTTCAAATATCTTGAAGCCGAAAACCGTTTGCTGGAGCCGCAGGTTCGTTTCGAGGGGAAACTGGTCGCCGTAGATTGGCCGACAGCGATCGCGCAAGCGGCACTCCAGCTGAAACAATTCTCCGGTGCTGAAATTGCCATCATTGCTTCCGGCAGAATGACGAACGAGGAGCTTTGGCTGACGTCGCAGTTGGCGAAATCGTTAGGCACGCAAATGATCGACATCGTTCCGCGGCGTGGCCCCGGTGACCACATTTTGCTAAGCAAAGACCGCAACCCAAATACCAATGGTGCACGGCTGATCCTTGGACCCGAATCCGAACCAGGCGCGAACATGCTGGCGATTGCTGACGCGGTGAAATCCGGACAAATCAAGGCGCTGGCGGTCTTCAAAGAAAACACGATGCATTTGGGGATACCCGTCCAACGACTCACTCAACTCCCAGTATTCATCACGATGAATGTTTTGCCTAACGAGGCGACCGAGATAGCGACCGTCGTTCTTCCAGCGTGCGGTTTCTCCGAAAAGCGCGGTTCGATGATTAATGGTAGAGGGCGATTGCAGCGGTTGAACCGCGCTGTGCGGCCCCCCGGCAGCGCGCGCGATGATTGGGAGATTTTGCGTGATCTGCTTCAGGCGGTCGGCGGAGGTGACTCACTACTCTCGATAGATGATGTGTTTCGCCACATCAGCGAAACAGTTGCGCACTTTGCCGGGTTGAGTTTGAGCAAAATCGGAGACTTGGGTGTGCACATTCTGGACATTGAAGAGCTACCGCCGATGCATCCCAGCGACGAAGAAAAGATCGAACTAGCGGTTGCCATTCAAGCAAGGCGCCAGGCCGTCGGGCAACAAGTTGTTGAGGCGCGAAAAGCTGCGGCTCTCGAATCGCATTAGGGCTGAGAGGTCCAGATGGGTTCTTTTTTCATCATCACCTCGCTGCTGAAAATCGTCGGCATTTTGGCTGTGATTTTGACGATGGTTTCCTATGCCGTGTACGCCGAGCGCCGAGTAAGCGCGTTTATTCAAGACAGGCTCGGCCCGAATCGTGTTGGACCCGCCGGTCTTCTTCAGCCGATTGCCGACATGTTCAAGTTGCTGCTGAAAGAGGATTACACGCCGCGCAGTGTGAACACATTTTATTACTGGCTCGCGCCGTGTTTGGCTGTGATGCCGGCCATCATCACGATCGCGGTGGTACCGTTCGGCAGTACGCTCTTCGGTGTTCCGATGGTAATCGCTGATGTGAACGTAGGAATTCTCTTTGTATTCGCCATTGCCTCGCTTGGCGTTTACGGAATCGTCGTTGGCGGCTGGGCATCAAACTCCAAATATCCATTCCTTGGCGGCATCCGTTCCAGTGCGCAGATGCTTTCGTACGAGCTTTCGCTCGGGCTCGCGGTAATCCCTGTTTTTCTCGTTGTCGGAAACCTGCGCCTGACCAGCGTGGTGCGTTACCAGATCGACCACGGCTGGTTCATCGCACCCTTTGTCGGCGACTGGACGGACCCGTGGAAATGGCTGCTCGCAATTCCCATGGTCATTTCCTTTCTCGTGTTTATGATCGCAATTTTCGCCGAGACAAATCGACTGCCCTTCGATCTGCCGGAAGCGGAGCAGGAACTTGCCGGCGGTTACAACATCGAATACAGCTCGATGAAATTCGCCTTGTATTTTCTCGGCGAATACGCCGCGATGATCACCGGATCGGCAGTCATCGTCACATTGTTCTTCGGAGGCTGGCATTTCCCGGGAATTCCCGACGGCTCACGGGGGTGGATTTTCGGCCTCATCAACGTCGCAGTCTTTTTCGCAAAAGTTGCTGTCATGATTTTTGTTTTCATGTGGGTGCGTTGGACGCTGCCGCGTTTTCGCTGGGACCAGCTTATGCGACTGGGCTGGCTCTTTTTTTTCGAGATTGCGCTTGTGAATATCTTTATTGTGGCGGGTCTAATGGCGCTTCTGCCAAAGTAAGCACGAAACCCGAATGAAGAAGGCCGAAGGAAATCCGAATACCGAAACCCGAAAGAGCGATCAATGGTGGGGCAACTTTCGTCATTCACGTTTGGTCATTGTTTCGTCATTCGTCATTTGTCACTCGTCATTCTAACCATGGCCATTACCGTTCCACGACCGAGACTGAACTGGCGCGAGCGATTGTATCTGCCCGCTATCGTCGCTGGCTTGGCCATTACCTTTAAGCACTTCAAGAACATGGTGCTCGGCCGCACCAAGGTCACCATGCAATATCCGGAGCAAAAATGGGACAGCAGTCTGCCCGATCATTACCGCGGCGCGCCCGCTCTAGTGCGGGATGAAGACGGCCGCGTCCGTTGCGTGGCGTGTCAGCTCTGCGAATTCATCTGTCCTCCACGTGCGATCAAAATCATTCCCGGCGAAATCCCCACCGCAGATCGCTTCGCCAAAGTCGAGAAATATCCGGAGCAATTCGATATCGACATGATCCGCTGCATTTTCTGCGGTATGTGCGAGGAGGTTTGCCCGGAGCAGGCGATCTTTCTGCGCAAGGATTATGCCATCACCGGCTTCACGCGCGCGGACATGGTGCATCACAAGGAAAAACTGCTCGAAATCGGCGGAGTCATGCATGGCGTCGTCTTGAAATGGAACGAAAGAAAGTGAGCAGCATTGCCAATTGCCGATTGCCAATCGCCAATTGTTCCGATCGTCGTTCTTTCCGCAATCCGCAATCCGAAATCCACAATCGATGATGTCTCCGTTCCTATTTTGGACTTTCGCATCGCTCATGCTGGTGTTCGGCGCCGCCGTCGTAATTAATCGTAATCCCGTGGCAAGCGCGCTGAGCCTTGTTGTTTCGTTTCTTGGATTGGCTGCGCTATTCATGTCGCTCGACGCTTACTTTCTCGGAATCATTCAGGTGCTCGTTTATGCGGGCGCCGTGATGGTTCTTTTTCTCTTCATCGTCATGCTGCTCAATATACGGGCAGAAGAGAGGCGGCGGATCAACTGGGTCACTTCGGCGGCCGGAATTGCCGTCGCACTCGCGTTTTTGATCCAGATTTTTCTGGTGATCACCCGGTTTCACCTTGCTGCGAAAACCTTCCCACCGCTGCCTTCATCGCCTATCGACGACGTTCGAAATGTCGGCGCGGCGCTTTTCACGAATTACAATCTGCCGTTTCAACTGGTCGGTGTTCTCGTGCTTGTGGCAACCATTGGCGTCGTGCTTTTAAGCAAACGGGAACCACGGAGTTAATGACGAATGTCGAATGAATGATGAAGCCCGAATGACAAATCGATCCAGCACGCGCATCGCTTTTTCGGCATTTGGCATTTGGGTTTCGTTCGTCATTCCGTCATTCGTCATTCGTCATTTCAGAGTCGCATGATCACCCTGGGCGATTATCTGCTCGTAAGCGGCATTCTTTTTTCCATCGGCTTTGCCGGCGTGATGTTGCGACGCAACCTGATCATCATTCTCATGTCATTGGAGTTGATGTTGAATGCAGCAAACTTATCGCTCGTTGCTTTTTCTCGATTCCGTCTCGATCCAAACGGCCTGCCGAATTACAACGCGCAGGTATTCGTGTTTTTCGTCATCACGGTCGCAGCAGCCGAGGTCGCGGTGGGCCTTGCGATCCTCGTCGCTCTGTTTCGCGCAAGGCAGACGACGGACGTGAATGATATTAGCAGTTTGAGATTTTAACCCACAAAACGCGGGGAACGACGAATGACGAACGAAACGCAAATGACGAAACGCGAATCGCGGTGTTGCTGTAGTGTCCGCTGTCCTCAGCGGACCTTTAAAATGCGTGAGAGTTATGCGCCGAGGACAGCACACGCTACACCACGTCTAATGACGCAATGGCAAAGCAATTTCAAATGACGAATGACGAAAAAGTGCGTTCCCGCTGGGAGCGTATTCGTTATTCGGGCTTCGTCATTCCTTCGTCATTTCAAATACGATGAGCTCGCTTGTTCCCTGGCTAATCCTGATCGCGCCGCTGGTGAGCGCCATAGTCATCACGCTGTTTACCCTTCGATGGAAGGCGTTGAGCAGTACGATTTCAGTCGTCGCAGTGCTCGTGAGTTTTATCTGTAGTTGTTTGGTTTTCGCGCACTCGACCAGCTCTGCGGCCCAGATCACGTGGATCGACGTCGCCGGCGCACTCAAAGTGCCTATCGCTCTGACGCTGGACGCGCTGAGCAGGACGATGGTTCTTCTGGTTTCCGGGGTCGGCGCACTCATTCACATCTATTCGCTGGGCTACATGCGAGATGACCATGGGAAATCGCGCTATTTCGCGGCACTGTCGCTCTTCATGTTTGCGATGCTCGGTATCGTGCTCGCGAGCAATTTCGTCATGCTTTTCATCTTCTGGGAACTGGTCGGTTTTACTTCCTATGTGTTGATTGGTCATTGGTTCTATCGCGACGCCGCGGCAGACGCGGCCAACAAAGCATTCATCACGACACGAATTGGCGACTTCGGCTTCATGATCGGAATTTTAATGATTTGGACGTCGACCGGCTCAATCGTCTTCGCCGAGATCGCGCCCCGGATGTCGGGCCTGACGAGTTATCCCACGTTTCTGATGATCGTCGCGCTTTTAATCTTCTGCGGAGCAGTCGGCAAGTCGGCGCAGTTTCCCCTTCACGTGTGGTTGCCTGACGCGATGGAAGGTCCAACGCCAATTTCCGCATTGATTCACGCTGCCACGATGGTCGCGGCTGGTGTTTATATGCTGGTGCGCGTTGCGTTTATCATTCAGGCTTCACAGACGGCTCTTGTGATCGTTGCCTGGATCGGCACCCTCACGGCGGTCATGGCCGCGCTAATCGCAACGCAGCAAGACGACATCAAACGGATCCTCGCTTACTCCACGCTCTCGCAACTTGGTTACATGATCATGGCCGTGGGGCTCGCATCGAGTCAAGCAGCCATGTTCCACTTGTTTACGCATGCGTTCTTCAAAGCGCTCCTCTTTCTCGCCGCCGGCTCGGTGATCGTTATGCTGCATCATGAGCAGAACATCTGGAAAATGGGAGGGCTTTCCAAAAAACTACCGATCACATTCGTGACTTTCAGTGTTGGCGCGCTCGCGTTGATCGGCTGCCCTCCGTTCAGTGGCTTTTTCAGCAAGGACGCAATTCTCGCGCTCGCGTATGAGCACAACACGCCCATTTTCGCGGTCGCGCTGTTCACAGCATTTCTCACCGCGTTCTACGTCATCCGCATGCTGGTCATCGCCTTCTTCGGAAATCCGCGGAGCGACATCGCGCGTGAAAGCCGCGAATCGCCTCCGGTGATGATCATGCCGCTAATTTTGCTCGCGCTCCTGGCGATGCTCGGCGGATTTGGGTTTTTCGCGCGAAACTTTCTCGCACTCCCGGTTGAGAACCACATCGCAAGCTTCGTTCCAGCGCTTGCGGTCATCGCGTTGATTGCGGGAAGCGGGCTGGCGGTTGCGATTTACCGCCAGCAGGAAACCGATCCCGTCGACATCAAGCTGTTACGTCACAAGTTTTATTTCGACGAGTCTTACAGCTGGCTGATTCACTGGACTCAGGAGCTCCTCGCGCGCGTCGCAGCTTTCGTTGATCGATGGATCATTGATGCAGGCGCGGTGGGCGGAAGCAGCCGCGGAACGTGGGGCGTCGGCGCGCTCTTGCGATTGCTTCAAGTCGGCAATCTTCAAGGTTACGCATTTTTGTTCGGCCTTGGTGTTGTCGCGCTAATTTATTTCGCGCTTTTCCGCTCCTGAGAAAGGTAACTGGCAATCACGAAATCCGAATGACGAATATCGAATTAAGCTCGAATGATGAAACTCGAAACGGCAATGCGTTGCCGTGGCGCTTCGTCGTTAGTGCTTCGTCATTCCTTCGTCATTTGTCATTCGGATTTCGTCATTTTCCTTGATGGTTTTATTCGTCATTTTCTGCCCGATCGCCGCGGCCGTTTTAATCCTGGTCGGGGCGCCTGCGCGCAAGACGGCATTAGCCGCGTCCGCACTGATGTTTGCGGCGGCCCTGTTTCTGTTTGGTTCTTTTGGATATGGCCAACGCGATTTCCAACACGTCACCTCGTTCACGATATCGCCCGACTGGCGACTGAGCTTCACGACGGGTGTCGATGGCTTGAGCCTGATAATGGTGCTGCTTGCTACAATCATTACACTCGCGGCGGTTTGGTTCGCAGGCGCGATCGAGAAATATGAAAATGCATTCTATGCGTGTCTCTTGTTCATTTCCGGCGGCGCAATCGGAGCATTTGTTTCGATTGATTTGTTTTTCTTCTACGCATTTCATGAGCTTGCACTTATTCCCACCTTTTTCCTGATTGGGATTTGGGGCACTGGAAATCGGGTCGCGGCAGCATGGAAAATCACAATCTATCTCGCGATAGGCAGCTTCATTCTGCTGCTTGGCCTGATCCTGCTTTACCAAAGCGTTGAACCCAGTTCACGCAGCTTTGACATACGCGCCTTGCAAGCTGCCGCCAGTATGGGACAAATCGGAGCGGAGGCGCAGCGTCACATTTACCTGCTGTTGCTTATCGGCTTTGGAATTCTCGTTTCGCTTTTTCCATTTCACTCGTGGGCGCCGGAAGCTTATGCATCCGCTCCGGCGCCGGCCGCAATGTTGCATGCCGGCGTGTTGAAAAAATTCGGGCTATACGGGCTTTTGCGCCTCGCTATTCCTCTGCTGCCGGAAGGCGCTCGACACTGGAGCAACCTGCTCGTGATTCTTCTGCTGGGGAACATCATTTACATCGGACTGGTGACGATTGCCCAGAAGCGTCTCGATTGGATGCTGGGTTATTCGAGTGTGATGCACATGGGCTACATCTTTCTTGGTATCGCCAGCGCTGGCATTCTTGGTGTGACCGGCGCGGCGGTGCTGATGTTCGCTCACGGTCTGTCAATTGCATTGCTATTTGCCCTAGCAGGTGAATTACGCCGAAGGACAGGCACGTTGGTTTTTGATGAACTTGGCGGTCTTTCCAGGCTCATGCCGTTCGCTGGCCTTGCGTTTGGATTTGGCGTATTCGCAGCGATCGGTCTTCCCGGGTTCGCAAACTTTGCGGGCGAAATCATGATCTTCTTTGGCGCATTCAAACATGGATGGAAAATGGAAGGCTTTCACAGTTTTCAAATTGCGACGGTGCTGGCCCTTTGGGGAGTAGTGATCTCGACGGTTTATATGCTGCGAGCCTATCGCAAGACGTTCATGGGCACGATGCCCGAACAGTGGAAAGATCTTGCCGATCTTCGCCCGGCGTTGCGTGTGCCGGTGACGCTGCTGGTGGGCGCGCTTCTTTGCTACGGATTTTTTCCGCAATCCTTTGTGCGAATGGTGGTGCCCACTTTCCGCACTTATCTCACCGTGAACAGATGATGAGGATCACAGCGCCAGAACTTGAGATTGCGGTGCTGGTGCTGGGGATGGCGATCCTGATGGTCGAAGCGTTTGTAACAAAAATCGACAAGCGAACTCTGGCCTTCGCTGCAATCGCCGGTCTGGCGATGGTTTTTCTCGCCAGCTTCTTCGTCGCTCCATTTCCCCCGCAAAATCAAGCGACTGGTTTCTGGAGTTTTTATAGCGCAGATCGCCTGTCGATCTTCTTCAAGCAATTCGCGTTGGTAACGACAATTTTCGTTGTGATCATGATGATCGACTACGCGCCGGTTGTGCGCAGTTCCTTTCCCACTTCGCAAGACGGACTGGGCGAATTTTTCGCGCTGCCTGTCTTTACATGTGCCGGACTCATGTATCTGGTGTCGGCGATCGATTTCGTATTCATCTTCGTTTCGCTCGAGCTAGTTACGATATCCTTTTATGTGCTGGTCAGCTTTACGCGGCGCAATCCGGTGACTCTGGAAGCAGGCGCCAAATATCTCGTACTTAGCGCGCTCTCGACGGCGTTTATTGTGTATGGAATCGCCTGGATCTTCGGCGTCACCGGCCAGACAAATCTGCAACGAATCGCAGAGGCGCTGGGGAATCCGAGCACTGATCGCGGCGCGGCGCTGCTGGGCATGGTGTTCGTCCTGGTCGCGCTTGGTTTCAAAATCGCGGCGGTTCCGTTTCAAATCTGGGTGCCAGATGTTTACCAAGGCGCGCCCACGCCCGTGACGGCGTATCTTTCGGTTGGTTCAAAAGCAGCGGGGTTCGTCGTGCTGCTGCGCGTGTTGCAAACCTTTGCGACGCTTCCACAGACGCAACGGCTAATTGTGTTAATCGCCCTGCTCACATTGATCTACGGCAATCTCGCGGCGTTGCCGCAGACAAATCTAAAACGATTGCTCGCTTACTCCAGCATTGCGCATGCTGGCTATCTCTTGATCGGTGTAGTGTGTTTCGACGGGCAGGCCGTGAGTTTTTACCTCGTCGCATACCTGCCGATGACGCTGTTAAGCTTTGCCGTGTTAATAATCGTTGCTCAGCAAACCGGTGAAGAGATTTCCGATTTTGACGGCCTGGGCAAGCGCTCACCATTTCTCGCATTCGCGATGTTGATCGGAATGCTTTCCCTGGCCGGTTTACCGTTCACGGCAGGATTTTTTGGGAAATTTTTCATCTTCTACGCAGCGGTCTTGCAGCGTCAGATCACGCTAATCGCTGTTGGCGTGATCGCCGTTGGCTGCGGCTTCTACTACTATCTTAAAGTCGTTCGTGCGATGTATTGGCCTGACCCCACTGCTTCGTATGGCGTTGCAGGCGGGCAGTCCGGGGATAGGATCGACACGATTCCAGTAAGCGGGTTGTCACGCCTCGCACTCAGCGTGCTGATCATTGCGACGATTTGGCTGGGCATTTATCCACAGTCTATTTTGAATGCCTTGAAAAACTTGTAGGGCGTTTCTGTGAATCCCGAAACCGCTTCCAGAGAATCGCGCTCTGGCGCAGCTGCTAAGCTGAGGACCTGCCCGCATGTGCGCGGCGATTCGAGGCATGATGAATTTACGAACGCGCTTAGAGATAATTTGACTCGGTAGGTTTTTCAGGTAGAAACCGCAAATGTTTTTGCCTACTCGACGTAGCTGCGGCATCTGGATTGCATTAGTCTTGCTGGGTTTGATGCCGTTATCCGCAATCGCAGTTTCCCCTGCTCACAAGTTTCCAAAGTGCTGCGTCTGGCGCGTCGTGAATTCTGAAGCGCCCTTCTATCTTGTGGGCTCGATTCATGCGCTCAGCAACAAGGATTATCCATTGCCAAGGCCATACGACCTGGCGTTAAAGGACAGCACGCGATTTGTTTTTGAATTTGATCCAACGCGGGCCGAGGAATTCGAAAAGAAATTTGAAGCAGCCGCCAAGTATCCGCGGGGACAGGACATCCGCTCAAAGATCGATCCAGCGCTCCTGAGTTGGCTTCGTCAAAATATTTTGACCCTACAGCCGGATTCTCCCCGCGGAAAGCATCCGCGAGTTGCAGGTTTCGACAGCGAACTCCGCTATAAGCCTTGGTGGATTGCGCAGCATCTTGCTGCTCCGGCCAGCTACAGCAAAAGTTCCGCATCACGTGGTCTGGACAATTACTTTGTGGACCACGCGAGAATAGCACGAAAAGAAATAGCAGGGCTTGAGTCGGTTGATGAGCATGTGGCGGTGATGGGTGGAATGTCGGATCGCGACGGCGAATTCATGCTGCGCGATGTGCTCAGTCAGCCTGGGGACGGAGCAAAGGAATCCAGCAGGATGTACAAAGCATGGCGCCGCGGTGACGCCGACACGCTTTGGGCAGGCGACGCGCGACTGCGCAACGAAGCACCGAGCATTGCGGCCCGCCTCGTCGAAAACCGTAATGTGAAATGGATTCCGCGGATCGAAGCCGAACTGAAAACCGGGAAACCGACAGCAATCGTTGCAGGTGCGCTTCATTTCTCCGGTCCGCGCAGCGTGATTGCGTTGTTGCAAAAACGCGGCTACACCATCGAGCAGCTGTAAGCTGTAGCGGCGGTCTGTGACCGCCGACGAGACGGACTTCCTTATGCGACGGCGCTCATAGGAGCGCGGCTATAACGAATGCCAGCGCTGGCAGCGAGCACTGTTTCAACGGAACCGCGCTTAAAAGGTCTAATTCGCATTAAACAATCCCGCGCCATCACCAGCTTCCAAAACTATGAAGTTATTCATCCCCATTATTATTTCGCTTATTGCTCCGCTGGGCCTGCATGCTCAGCAGCCGCAGAGTGAGCAAAGCGCGCCACCGCTCGATCCCAACAATATGGATACATCGGTCAAGCCCGGTGATGATTTTTTCCGTTATGCCAACGGCGCCTGGATCAAGCGGACTGAGATCCCGCCGGAATATTCCCGATGGGGCGCGTTCAATGAGCTGATCGAGCGCAACAACGACGCACTACACGCGATTGCCGAAAAGGCGACCCAAACGCAACTCGACCCCAAGCTCGCGCCGGAGACACAGAAGGTTGGCGATTATTACGTGAGCGGAATGGACGAACAGTCAATCGAAGCAATGCGCACCAAGCCGTTGCAAGGCGAGTTGGATCGCATCGAGGCGATCAAAGATCAACAGGATGTGCTCGCGGAGATCGCACACCTACACAGCATCGGCATTAATGCATTTTTTGATTTTGGCGCCGGTCAGGACGCGAAGGACAGCACGCGCGACATCGCGCAGGCCGTACAGGGCGGACTCGGCATGCCCGATCGCGATTACTACACGAAACAGGACGCCGATATGAAGCAGAAGCGCGAGAAGTACGTCGCGCACGTCACAAAGATGCTGACGCTCCTGGGCGAGCCTGCCGAGAAAGCCGCCGACGATGCGAAAAAGATCATGGCGTTGGAGACAAAGTTGGCCGAAGCGTCGCGCACCCGCGTGCAACTGCGCGACCCAATCAAAAATTACAACAAAATGGGGGTGCGACAGCTGCAGGACCTGACTCCCGATTGGAAATGGAGCGATTACTTCAACAAGATCAATCTGCTCGAGCCCGGCGACATCAATGTGCATCAGCCGGAGTTTTTCAAAGCCGCCAACAACTTATTTAAATCGACGCCGATTGATGATTGGAAGGCGTACCTGCGCTGGCACCTGATTAATGCGACCGGGCCATATCTTTCCAAGGATTTCGTCGACGAAGAATTCGATTTCAGTGACCGGACCCTGCGCGGTACGCAGCAAATCAAACCGCGTTGGAAACGGGTGATCACGTCCGAGGATGACGAGATCGGCGAAGCGCTCGGCAAATTGTACGTCGGTTTTTATTTCCCACCGGAAGCCAAGGCGCGCGCGCTCGAGCTGGTAAACAATTTGAAGGAAGCGCTGGCCGATAGAATCAAAACGCTCGATTGGATGGACGAGCCGACAAAAAAAGAAGCGCTCAAGAAACTTGCCGCGATGAACGTCAAGATCGGCTATCCCGACAAATGGCTCGATTATTCGCTGCTACAGATCGACCGCGGCCCGTACGTGTTGAACGCAGTGCGCGCCGGAAAGTTTGAAGCCGACCGCGACCTCCAGAAGATCGGCAAGCCGGTCGATCGCACCGACTGGGGCATGACCCCACCGACTGTGAACGCGTATTACAACCCGAACATGAATGAAATCGTGTTTCCAGCCGGCATTTTGCAGCCGCCGTTTTTCTACGCAAATGCCGACGACGGGGTGAACTACGGCGCGATTGGCGCCGTGATCGGCCATGAAATGACGCACGGGTTTGACGATCAGGGGCGGCAGTTTGATGCCGTAGGAAACCTGCGCGACTGGTGGTCAAAACAATCAGCAGCCGAATACGACAAACGCCGCAAAGCCGTTGTCGATCAGTATTCCGAGTATCAGCCGCTCCCGGGCCTGCATGTGAACGGCGAGCTCACGCAGGGCGAAAACATCGCAGACATCGGCGGAGTCAAACTCGCCTACGCCGCGTTGCAAAAGGCGCTCGACAAACATCCGGAGGAACGCACGAAGAAGATCGACGGTCTCACGCCGGAGCAACGTTTCTTCCTCTCCTTTGCAGCCATCTGGCGGTCAAAGATTCGCGATGAAGAGCAAAAACTGCGACTCAACACCGATCCGCATTCGCCCGCGCAGTTTCGCGTGAATGGGCCGTTGTCCAACATGCCGGAGTTTCAGAAAGCGTTCAACATTCCCGATAGCTCGCCGATGGTTCGCCACGCTGATAAGCGCGCGAAGATCTGGTGAAAATCACATTAACACCGCGCTTCAGCGCGGTGTCAATGGTGCCATCGCTGAAACCATTTAAACGGTTCCGGTTATTGCCGCGCAGAAACACCGGGCTCAAGCCGCAGTGTTAATTTGATCGACGAATTAGATCATGAGTTCACATTTATGATCGTGCAGTGAAATGACCGCCGGCCATTTGAAATCACTCTCGTTCGGGTATCGTGAGTGATCGCCATGGACTACGCGATACGCCAGCTCACAGCCAAGGATGAACTCATTCTCTGGGAGATGTTATATCAGGGACTGGCGTCACCTGGAAAAAAAGAGCTGCCTGCACGCGACATCGTGCATCGCCCGGAGTTTGCGCATTACGTGGAAGGCTGGGGCCGCGCTGGCGACACGGGTTTCGTCGCGCACAACAAGAAGGATGGAATATTGCTTGGCGCTGTTTGGTTGCGCAAGATGATCGACAAAACTGATTCACCCCCGGAGCTTGCCTTTGTGGTAACACCGGAGCACCGCAGGCACGGCATCGGCACGGCTCTGCTGACGCAACTGGTCCGCGCGAACCCTGAGGAGTCAACGATCTTGCTAAGCTTCGTCGCCGGTAAACCGGTCTTGCGGCTATACGAGCGGTTCGGCTTCAAAGTCGTGACGGCACAGCCGCACGCTGTTGTGATGCACAGAGAAGTCTAGGAGAGTGTGCATGAGGTTCCTCGCCGATCGGAAATGGTTCGATTACGAGCATGAGTACGAGTTGCCCCAACGCGCGCCGGACGTAATGGTATTGTTTCGATGATCGCGAAGCCGACAGAAACATTTCAATTTGACGCAATTGACGATGTGCTGAGCGACATCGCCAAAGGACGCATGGTCATTGTGACCGACGATGCCGATCGTGAGAATGAAGGCGATCTGGTGATGGCGGCGGAGAAGGTCACGCCTGAGGCAGTCAATTTCATGGCCACCCATGGGCGTGGCTTAATCTGTGTGCCTATTTCGAATGAGCGCGCGGACCAACTTGGTTTGCAGCGAATGGTTCCGCAAAACCGCGAAAAACATCGCACCGATTTCACCGTTTCGGTGGATGCGGCGCGGGGCGTCACAACTGGGATCAGTGCCTACGATCGAGCTACAACCATTCTTGCCATCGGCAACCCGAAATCATCGCCGGAAGACTTAAACCAACCAGGCCACGTATTCCCGTTGCGCGCAAAGGACGGCGGGGTGCTGCGGCGCGCGGGTCACACTGAGGCGGCCGTCGATCTGGCGAGAATGGCTGGCCTGCAGCCGGCGGGAGTGCTTTGCGAAATTTTGCACGACGACGGCACCATGGCGCGTTTGCCCGAACTGATGGAGTTCCGGAAAAAGCACGGCCTGCGCATTTGCACCATCCAAAGCCTGATCGCTTATCGTCGTGTTCGCGAAAAACTCGTGGAGCTGGAGCAAGTCGTGAAAATGCCGACCGACTACGGCGATTTCGATCTGCATTTGTATCGCTCAAAACTGGATGGGCAGCATCACCTTGCACTGGTCAAAGGCAAGATTGACAAGAAGAAGCCGACGCTCGTGCGTGTGCACAGTCAGTGTCTTACCGGCGACGTTTTTGCTTCGCGCCGATGCGATTGCGGAAATCAGTTGCACGCCGCACTTCGACAAATCGCAGAGGAAGGCAACGGCGTGTTGGTTTACATGCGCCAGGAAGGTCGGGGGATCGGTCTCGCGGCAAAAATTCACGCATACAAATTGCAGGAGGAAGGGCTCGATACGGTTGAAGCGAACGCCAGACTCGGCTATCCGAGCGACCTGCGCGATTACGGATTGGGGGCGCAAATCCTTTTCGATCTCGGCGTGCGGCAGTTCAGGTTCCTCACAAATAATCCGAAGAAAGTTGTCGGTCTTGAGGGCTATGGTCTCGAAATGATCGAGCAGGTGCCGATTCGCACGGAGGCGAACCCACATAACGCCAAATATCTTGAAACGAAAAGGACGAAGCTGGGGCACTTGCTGTGAATGACGAAGGCCGCGCCATCTCGTCTACGAACCGCGAAGGCGAAACGCATCTTCCACATCGTTGCGAGCCGGTTTAATGCGCAATACGTGGACGCGCTTGTCGATCACGCGACGAAAGAGCTGCATGCGCTTGCGCCGGACGCGACGGTTTTTCTGCATCGTGTGCCGGGCGCATTCGAAATTCCCGTCGTCGTGCGCGAACTGGCCTCACGGGAAAGCGCTGACACAATCATCGCTTGCGGGGTGATTTTGCAAGGCGAAACCAATCACGCACAAAATCTGAGCCGCTCCGTCACCGATGCGCTTCAACGCATCGCAGTGCAAGAAGCAGTGCCTGTGATCAACGTGGTGCTCAGTTTCGATAACGAAGATCAAGCCCGTGCGCGTTGTCTCGAAAATAAAATTAATCGCGGCACCGAAGCCGCGCGTGCGGCGGTGGAAATCGCAAATGTTCTATCGGAGCTTCGCAACAACCAGGGAGCGGCGGTTTCAGAACCGCCGAGGCACGATGGGTAAACGACGGCGAGCGCGAGAAGCGGCAATCCAATATCATTTCTGGCGCGACCTCCAGCGCGGCGAAGGACCTGAGAAAATCGATGAGTTCTGGGAATTTTGCCCGGCCAAGCCGCGCGTGCGTGAGTTTGCGCAGCCGTTGATCGAAGGAACGGTGGCGCATCTCCCGGAGATCGACGAACGCATTCGCCGCTATTGCGAGAATTACGAATTTCGCCGTATCTCAGCAGTAGATCGCAATATTTTGCGGTTGGCCATCTACGAGATGCTTTATCGCGGCGACATTCCTCCAGTTGTTTCGATCAACGAAGCGATCGAACTGGCGAAGACATATGGTGGCGCGGACTCAGGGCGGTTTGTAAATGGGATTCTCGATCGAGTTCGCAAAGATTTGGATCGGCCGGCGCGGGAAGCTGTGAAGAAGGAATTGTAGGGCGACCGCTCCGGTTGCCGAAAAAGGCAGGCGATGCGCCTGCCCTACAACAAAAGATCGACATGAAATTTCTCGAATCTCTCGCCCAGCAATTTGCCGGCAAACCGATCGACTGGGACGAGCTCGAAGGAGGGCTTATCCGAGCCGATCTCGGTGTGCCGATCACAACGCGCCTTATCAAAACCCTACAGGAGCGCGAGGCTTGGTCTGTGCTTGGAATCGGCGACGTAATTAAAGCCGTTCGCGAAGAGATCGCACAAATTTTGCCGATCGAGCCCACGCTCATTCGCCAAGCGAAGGGCAAGCCAACCGTGATCTTAATCGTGGGAGTGAACGGAACCGGCAAAACGACATCCACAGCAAAACTCGCGCATTATTTGCAGGTAGGGGCGATTGACCACAATCGCCCGGCGGAAGTCATGCTCGCTGCAGCTGATACTTTTCGCGCCGCAGCGATCGAGCAGTTAGGCGTTTGGGCCGAAAGGCTCGGCGTTGAGATGATTCGCGGACAGTACGGCGCCGATCCAGCCGCACTTTGTTACGAAGCGTACCAGACGGCAGTGAAGCACGAAATCGACTGGTTGCTTTGTGACACTGCTGGTCGCCAACATACCAAAACGAACCTCATGGCCGAGTTGCAAAAAGTGAAACGCGCGCTCGGCAAACTCGATCCGAACGCTCCGCAAGAGACGTTGCTTGTCGTCGATGCGACCACCGGCGGTAACGCACTCAGTCAGGCGCGTGAATTCCACAATGCACTTGGACTCACCGGCCTGATTGTCACGAAACTCGACGGCAGCGGCAAAGGCGGAATCGTCGTCGCAATTCAAAATGACCTGCGAATTCCAACGCGATTCGTCGGCACCGGCGAAAAAATCGACGACTTCGCGCAGTTCGACCGGCAAAAATACATCGAGAATTTGGTGTAAACGCAGCGCGCTGAACGACGCGATCTTGATCGGAGTAAAGCGGAGTCGTAAGGATCATGACTAGCCGAGTCTTCGCCGCGACCCCGAGATCGGTTATCCAGACTTTTCACCGGGCCGCTGCAGCGCAGCTAATGCGCGGCAGGAACAGATGCCGCCAGTGGGAAAAACGCCAGACTGACGAAGACTGCCGCAAACACACAGATCAGGTCGACGAGTAACATGGTGCTCAGCGCGTAGCGGGTATTCTTTATCTGCACACTCCCGAAGTACATGGCGAGGACGTAGAACGTGGTCTCCGCTGCGCATTGAAAGACGCAGCCGAGGCGACCGGCGAAGGAGTCCGCGCCGTACGTAGACATCGCGTCGAGCAGGAATCCGCGGCTGCCGGCCGAGTTGAATGGCCGAAGAATTGCGATTGGCAGCGCATTCACGATCTGATCACTCACGTGGACGGCACGAAACGTCCTGGCCAGCGCGGCGGAGAACATCTCAAACAGTCCACTATTTCGGAAAAGCGAGATCGCGACAAGCATGCCGAGGATATACGGGAAAATAATGCGCCCGACTTCCAGCCCGTTGTATGCGCCTTCGACGAACGACTTGAAGATCGTGGTGTCCTTTGCGGCGAATTGCTTCTCGCGCAACAAGCTGTAACCGAAAATCGCAAAGATAAGGCCGAGCAGCACCGCGCTCGAGAGGTTGCCCGTGAAATAGCTTTTGCCGATCAGATCCAGCCGCGTGATATAAACAAGCAACACGGCGATAACGGCAGCGATTCCGCCAATTGCGGTGACAAGTCCGGCCTTAAACAAATTGATCCGCTGGCGAATGCCGACGATCACGAGGGCCGCAACCGTGCCGATGAATGACGTGATAATGCACGGCAGCATCACATCTGCCGGGTTCCTGGCATGCGCCGCCGCGCGATAACCGATAATCGAAGTCGGGAGGAGCGTCAGCCCGGCCGCGTGCAAACACATGAACATGATCTGCGGGTTGCTCGCCCGGTCCTTTTGCTCGTTCAGCTCCTGGAGGCTCTTCATTGCCTTTAACCCGAACGGTGTCGCCGCGCTGTCGAGTCCGAGGAAATTCGCTGCAAAATTCAAGGTCATGTAAGAGATCGACGGATGACCGCGCGGTACCTCTGGAAAAACGTGGACGAAAATCGGACTGAGCAGTTTTGCGACGCGTTCTGCAGCGCCGCTGTCGATCAGCAATTGCATCAGACCGCTGAAGAACGCCAGGTACGCAATCAGCGGCAATAGGATATCAAAGAGCGTATTTTTGCATTGCGGCACGACGCCGTCAGCAGCCTGTTTGCCGGCGTAGACCTTCACCACGCCGTTGTCGATTGTGTACTGCTCTTTGCCGACGGTGACTTTGTGATCGGGCGCGCTTTGCAAGCTGCTCTGTAATTCAGGCGGCAGCTTATCAATGTAATACTCACGCTGTAGCAGCGGATCGTCCTTCTTGCCGCTCACGGCGAATTCGATGCTATAGAATCGGCCGCTGACGAGATGGATGAGGAGATAGGCAATCGAACAGAGAAAGAGAGCGACCCAAAATCTGCTTAACGCCATTTGGAGCTAGTTCACTGGCTGAAATCGCGTCACCACTGCACTTAAAGCAGTACGCTCGATTCGCAGCAAGCCAAAAACTGAATCGTGCCAGTGGGACTAATTGTCTTTTGACGTTACATTCGCGTCCCTGAGGCTGGGAGGCAGGACTTCGACTATCGAAATTCGGCGAGACGGTCGGATCAGATTTCAATCCTGCAGCAGACTGTCGCTGACCAGTCTTTGGCTGGCTTACGAATCTGATTAAAAGGGAAATCTCTGCCCAAATTTGCCGGGGAACGCAGTTGAGCGTATATTAGACCGCTGCTAAAACGGGTAATCTCACGCGAGAAATCAGGGGATAGCGATGAACAGAACACAACTCACTTACAAACATTCACACAAGACTCTGTGGTTTGGCCTGGCCGGCGCACTGGTCGTAATTGTCGGCTCGATTTTGTTTAGTTATGCTCAAACCCAGAAAAAAGAAGCCGAGAAAATGAATCCAACGAAAGAAGTTCCAAGCGACGCCGAATTGCGAAAACAATTGACGAAGGACCAGTACAAGGTGACGCGGGAATGCGGCACAGAAACGCCGTTTCACAACGCCTACTGGGACAATCATAAGCCCGGAATTTACGTCGATATTATTACCGGTGTGCCGCTGTTCAGTTCGCTGGACAAATTCGACAGCGGCACGGGTTGGCCCAGTTTTACGAAGCCGATCAAGTCAGAGAACGTAACGGAAAAGCGCGATGCTTCTTACGGCATGGAGCGCACCGAAGTTCGCGGGAAAACAAGCGATTCGCATCTTGGCCACGTTTTCGACGATGGCCCGGCTCCGACCGGTCAGCGTTTCTGCGTCAATTCCGCCGCGTTGAAGTTCATACCGGTGGAGAAACTTAAGGAAGAAGGCTACGGCCAGTATCTTTCGCTCTTCCAATCACAGCAGAGCGGTCAGCAGCAGCAACAGCAGCAAGACGGAGAAGCCAAATCGCAAAACCACTAGCGCGGTAGTCGGCGCTGCGGCGTCCCGCCAATACCGGTGGTCTTATCGCCTTTGAATTCGCCATTTCGGCGCGATAATGATTCCAGCTGCGATGACTAAAGACGACTTCGACTACGCAATCGAGAACACGCACGTGATCGTCGCTCCGGAGCGACAGATCGCGACCTTTGGGACCACCAGTTTCGATTTTTATCTCATCTCAGAATTGATGGACCGGGTCGATCAAGTCCGGATTCGCAACGGAAAAATTCACGCTGAACGCCCGCAGATTCTGACGCCGGAGCATTATTGCCGGCTATTACTCGAGGGTTTCGGAGAAAAAGCAGAGCGATATATCGAGCGGCTCCGCGGCCACGCTCGGAATATCGCGGTGCTTCGTTATGGCTTTCAATTTCGCAAAACCGATCTAAGCGAGCAGACGCTTCGCGATTCAGTTGACGCAGTCATCAATCGCACCAAGCGCAATGTCGAAAGAAAAGACGAAACACTTAGCGCAGTGATTCACGGTGTGGACGACGCCTGGGAGGTTTGCCTGCTCAAATTCACCATCGATCTAGTCGAGCGCTCGTCTGGCGGCAATCTCGGCGATTTTCGTAAGCGGGGTTTGATTTGATGCGTCGGCTTGCGCAAGTCTGACCTCATGACAACGAGCAAACCGCGATATGACTTTGATTTCGCTGTCGCCGGTGGCGGTCCTGCTG
>Ga0137415_10001955_pt1 | contig 20563 bp, 13 predicted proteins | sample CZODoug3_1_1_16f_FD_183082 | JGI IMG/M metagenome (GOLD analysis project Ga0137415, IMG submission 183082) | Vadose zone soil fungal communities from Angelo Coast Range Reserve, California, USA - CZODoug3_1_1_16fungal (Hybrid Assembly) | ecosystem: Environmental > Terrestrial > Soil > Vadose...
TCTGCATATTGCGCCATCCAGTCATACCCTTGCCGATGTAGCAAAAACAGAAGGTCGATCAGCTTTGGATCGCCGGTACGGTTGTAAAGCCAGATGATACTGAGAGCTTCGTCCTGCCAACGAAACCTGCCCCAGTCACGCAGTGGACGCTTTGGCAATTCCGCAAATTGATAGGCGAAATATTTCTGCATTGCTGGGATCACACGGGGATCGCCAGTGGCTTCTTGGTATTGCGCGAGTGCTTTCAACATGACGATGCGCGGCCACCAGTCATCGTTGGAGCTGGGACCAATCATGCCGTTCACTGCTTGATTATTTAAAGTCCAATCGACGTACTTCTGCGCCTTGGCCTTAAGCCGTGTGTCATCCAGCAGATATGCAAGTGGCAGCAGGCCATCAAGAAAATAAGGTCCACGTTCCCACGATTCACCCGTGCCACCGAGCCATCCGCTATTGGGGCCGACATCCGCCCAGGTTTCATCGAGGTGTCCGCTGAGTCCATCGGCCTGAATCTGCAATTGTCTCTGCAGCCATCCTTGAGGGCGGACGGAGCCGAGAGGCAACAGATAGAACGCATTTGCGGCTAATGGAGCTCGATTCTTGATAACTTCTAGTGGCTGCGGTGATGAAGGTACCGTTGCATGCGTAAGGCGCGGCAGAGAAGATGCGAGGCCGAAGAATCCTGCTTGTTTTAGAAACCGGCGCCGGTTCGAAATGAATCGCGAATTGGATGGCAAAATCAAACTCCTGATGAAAACCTGGTGACATCGTAATCAAGTTCTGCGTGCCAGGCATGATCCAAATGTTCTATGCGGAGTTGATTTCGTGTTAATCATTCACCTGGATGATGCCGCGTTGGATAGCAGTGGTTGCAGCCTCCGTGCGGTCTGACACCTCGAGTTTCTCGATGATGTTGTTCACGTGATTGCGAACAGTGTTGTCGCTGATATCGAGCGCGCGTCCAATCTGTTTATTGGTCAGGCCTTTAGCGAGCATCCTGAGAATTTCGAGTTCGCGGGCTGTAAGATTAGACCGCATCATACGCTCCGCAAGGCGCGAAGCAATCGGTCTAGGGATATAGCGCTTGCCCGCATGTACCGTGCGGATGGCTTCCACCATCTCCCGCTGAGAGGTATTTTTGAGTAGATAGCCTTGCGCCCCGGCCTGAATTGCCCTGTAGATATCTTCATCTGTTTCAAAACTGGTAAGAATGATGACTCGCGCCGTTGCAGCGCGTTGCTTGAGAGCGAGAAGCATGTCAATGCCGCTCATCCCGGGCATGCGCAGATCGAGCAGTAACAGGTCAGGGCATTCACGCTCAACCATTTCGAGCGCTTCTTCGCCGCTGGATGCAGAGCCAGCAACTTCGAGGCCCGCCTGCGTGCCGAGCATGCTGGCCAGCCCGGCACGTACGACCGGATGATCATCCACGATAAGAATTCGGATGGGCGTGACGGATACGTTGGTCATTAGATCGTTGCTCCCTTAAATAATTCCAGAGAAATTTTGGCCAGTTCACGAGGGTCATTCGCGGTGGCAGCGGTGCTCTTACATGAATACGTGTCCCATCACCAGGCGAGCTGGAAATTTGCAGAGTGGCAGAAATACTTTGTGCTCGTCTGCGCATTCCGCGAAGACCGAACCCGCGCAGATCGCCACTCTGAATAAAACCCGTGCCATTGTCTTCGACGATGAGGCGAATGACGTGCTTCTCATAGCTGAGCGAGATGCTGAGTGTGGTGGGATGAGCATGGCGAACGGCATTGGCGATGGCTTCCTGGCCGATGCGATAAAGTGTGTCGGCTGTGCGCAGGGGCAAGGAACGCGCATCGCCGCTACTGGAGACGATCACCCGGACTGTACCACCTTCCACCATGCGATGCGCGCAACGATCGAGTGCTATGAGAAGATCGATCGACTCTAACGGTTCAGGTCGAAGAGTTGCGATGCTGCGGCGTGCTTCTTCATGGCTATGTTGCACCAGATCACTGGCGAGATCGAGATGTTGATGCACTGAAGCATCATCTTCCGGAACGCCATTGCGAATGGCCTCGATTTGAAAACCGATACCGGCAAAGCTTTGTGCGAGTGTGTCATGCATCTCGTGCGCAAGACGCTCACGTTCCTGCATGACAGCACGCAGACGCCAATTCTCCACGCGGCTATAGAGGAAATTCGCGATGAGAGCGAGCAGAACAAGCGCAACGGCAATGGCAATGATATGCCGGGCGCTCCACCAGGGCGGCCCCGCGAGAATGTCGGCATCGTCTGTCGAGCGCAGCAGTATGACGAAAGGTGTGAGGTTATGGGTGAAAGCGGAATCCACCACGCAGATGCCGCGCAATCGCAGCAAACTGTTAGGTTTAAGTTTGCTAAAAAGAGAATCGCTGCGCCCACGGTTCATGATGGCGCGGAAGGATTGAGAGCCTGCATCGAGATCGAGGACCAGTGTGTTCTCGGGCACATACTGCTTGGCACGCAAGCGTCCTTCCACTTCGATAAATGTTGCATCGAATGCGCCGGTCGCAGCTTGCGACGCGGTCACGGAGACAGCGGGCATAGGTGATCGGGCCCAAAGCACCTGCACCGTAGCGTGCTCAAGCGTGGAACTGAAATCTCCAGGACGGACCTGGCCTGTGACTTCCACCTCATCGCCAACTTTAAGAGGAGGCGCATTTGGTTGCGGAATATATACGCCACCGGTGGAGTCCTGCACGAAAAGAACAGGCGAGGTGAGGATGACGACTCCGCGAATTGTGGCTGTCACGGGCTTAGCGAAGGAGGCAAGACGCAGATTGGCAATGGCCTGTGCCGTAATACCAGAGCGGGATGATTGCACCTCATCATACTGTCTAGAAGGAATGAGTACAGGCATCTCAGAGTTTTTGCTGGACGATGGTTGCGCCGTGGAGGTCTCATGCGGCGTCGATTGACCCAGCATGGCGACCAGATCCTGTTGCGTCGCGGAGCGGGCAACAACATTTCGCCATACGCCACCGGACGAGTAGGAGCGCAGGCCAATGCGTCCGGAAGGGATGCAATTCTTGTCGGTGATGGCAACCACCGCAGGCTTGTTTGGCAAAGAAGCAGTGACCACAATCTGGCATCCGTAAGCGAGAACCTTCAGGTGATACCACTGGAAGGCCTGGACGCCGCCCTGCGAAGGATTCAACCTCAGAACATTTTCCATCCATCCATGACTGGCGCGGCCCAGGACGAGCGAGTTGTCGTAGTTACGCAGCCCGGCATAATAACCGGTGTAGGAATCGACACCCAGCTCCTCATCGCTGGAACGGACAATCAGTCCAGCATCGCCCCTCTGACCTAACAGCATGATGTCGGCTTCAACCAGATAGTCACGCCAGTAGTGAGAGCCGGTAAGCAATTTCGCGCCGCGCTCATCGGAATTATTGCGCATAGCGCCATCGACCGTTTCCCATGTGCCTCCGAATGACTTCCACTCATCGGCACTGCTCGCAAACGAGTCATGATAAGTCAGTCCGCGCGAAGGGCTGTGAAGATATGTGCGTAGGCCGATAGCGGCCAGCGTAAGCAGAACGCAGAGCAGTGAGACGGCATAAAGAATGCGGCGGCGTTGTGAAAAAGTGATATTCACGGAGTCGCATTCCAGTCCCAATGCAGTGGGCCTGGCCTCCAGTCCATCGAGGTGAGCTCGCGAACTGCTTGCGTATCGATATTGTCGCGATTCACCAATAAGGGCCGCAGTCTGATGAGTGCGGGCACGGACTGTCCATGCAGCTCGGCGTGGATGAGATCGGCAGCTTGCCTGCCCATTGTGCGAGTATCCTGCAGGATCACCGAATCAAGGCTCGGTATATCAGGAGAGGGGAAAGTGTCAGGATCGAAGGCAATAATCTTCATGGTGCGGAATTCTGGGTTCGCGTCAACCGCATCGATTGCAGCGTGTGCTGTGGGCCACATGAGAGCGACAAGCACGCTGAGGTTTGGATGTGTGTTCAGTGTTTCTTCCACTACTTCTCGCTCATGAGGGACGTTGAAGGTGCCTATCCGCTTTTCGACAATGTGGATGTTCGGATAGTTCTGCGATAGGAACCGTTCAAAACTGCGCGCGCGGATCATGATACCGGTAATGTCGGGATTCATGCCCAACACTGCTACCGATCCCTGGCCGTGAAGCAACATAGCGACACGCTTTGCAGCGAGAACGCCACCTTCTTCATCATCGTTGAGAATGTAGGAAAGCTTGCCACCAGGTGGAATGCCCAGGGGCGATCCGACAATGACGGTGGCTATTCCGTGCGACAATGCACGCTGCACTGGAGTGATTAATGCCAGCGCCTGATCTGGTGCGAGCACCAGCCCTTGGTATTTTTTTTCGCCGATGATACGGTTCACCAGCGCGATCTGCCCTTCTACGTCGTCTTCACGCGTGGGCGCATTCCAGTAGATATGAGCTCCAGTATGAACCGCTGAGTCCTCGGCGCCTCCATGTTCGGGTTCCCACAGTGGTGTGCCACAGGTCCGTGGGATAACAGCGATCTTCACGGGATCTGAAGAACGGCAGGAGCAACACAGCAGAAGTCCAGCACAGGCTGAGACAAGCTGCAACGAGAGAAACGAAGACTGGCTTTTTGGCTGCCTTTTCATGTGGATGCGGGCCTGAGTTTACCCTGCGGCTTTCACGCTCAGCAAGGCAAGGCACGGTCATGGTTCATATGGACTACCTGTATGTAGTCAATTCCACTCATGCGCGTATCCACCTTTGATGGATAGTCTCGTTTGCGCTGTTGAAACTGAGTTTCCCAGGGATGCAAACGGTTACAGGTTGAACGCAGAAGAGGCCGGAACATCGCTTCAGTACTGAATATTTGGGGGTAGTGATGAAGTGGTTTGCAAGAAGATTACCTAAATTTCTTTTCGTGTTGTTGCTTACGACAGCAGTTACTTGTTTTGCGCAATTCTCGAGCGGTGTTCAAGGTACTGTTCAGGACACAACAAGCGCTGTAGTTGCGCACGCCACGGTCACGTTGACCAATACCGATACGCAGGTTTCACAAACTGCGACCAGCGATAATGCAGGAGTATATCGCTTTGTCAGCCTTCCACCCGGACCCTATGCTGTCTCGGCATCTGCGCCTGGGTTCGGATCTGCAAAAGTCTCGTTCGTCCTCACGACTGCGGAGACGCGTGACGTGCCGGTCATCCTTGCTGTGGGGCAGGTTTCTGCCAGCGTAACAGTAAGCTCACAAGCTCCATTGCTGGATACATCCGACAGCCGCAATGAGCAGACCTTGAACAATGAAGCGTTGCAAAGCCTTCCGCTTGCTTCGAGAAATCCAACCGCATTGATCGATTTAACTCCTGGAGTGACGGGCCGTGGCACGGGAGGATCGACAAACTTCAACCCAGAAAACTATATCGATGCCAGTGCAAATGGCCGCGGTCAGAATGGCAATCAATACATCGTGGACGGGCTTGATGTGACCAGCAGCATTCGTCCAGGTGTATTGAATCTGACACCCAACGTGGACGCCACATCGGAAATCAGCGTACAGACGAATACCTATACCGTGGACTATGGCCGCGCTAGTTCGATTCAGACCGTGATGACGACAAAATCCGGTACGGACCAGTATCACGGCTTTGCCAGCGAATACTACAACTATCAGGGCTTGAATGCGCGGGGCGAGTTTGGCGTTCCTAAGCCGCAGAAGGTGAATCCATATCACGTCAACAATATGTCATTCGGTGTAGGAGGTCCTGTACTGCCGAATCACAAATTCTTCTTCTTTTTCTCGATCGAGCTATACAAAGCTCTTTATTCGAATGGCGGATCGGTGCAGACATACGAAGACTCTGCATTCGTAGCGTTTGCGCAACAGGCACAGCCCAACTCGCCGGAAGTGCAATTGATGACGAAGTATCAGCCAACCGGCGCGACCACCACTGGAATATCGGCGAGAGCACAAGATGTATTTGGACCACAGAATCTAACTGCTAATACAGGATGTGGTACTCCGAGCGCCGATAATATTCCGTGTGACACGCCTGTTTTCGATCATGGCATCTTCAACTCGTCGAGCTACAACAATGCCAAGCAATGGAACTTGCGTATTGATAAGTACTTCAATAAGGATAGGATCTACGGCAACTTTATCCGCAACACCATTAACTCCGGAGGTCCGGCGATTCGTCCTGCTTTTGCGACAACGAACTCGGACTATGGTGCTTCTCTCCAGGTAAACGAGACACACACCTTTTCGGCCAACACCTTGAATGAAGCCATCTTCGGCTATAACCGGATTGAAGGTTTCAATAATAAAACCGGTACATTCACGGTACCGATTGTCAGCGTGGCTCAGTTAGGAGTTGGTTTTGGAAATGGATTTGCGCAAGGTGATTTTATCCAGCATAGCTATCACTGGCGCGATGTGCTGACGCACATTCATGGCGGACACAGCTTCAAAGTAGGTTACGAAGGTTGGCATGGTGACGACCTGGCGCTATTCGCAGGCGCTTATGGAATTCCCAGCCTCTACTACAACAACATGATCGACCTGATCAACGACAAGCCTTATAGCGAAAGCGGATTGTCATACAACATCGTGACAGGCAAGCCGCAGCCGGGAGAATACAAGTTCGCTATGAACACCAGCGGGGTATTTGCTGAAGATACATGGAAGGCAACCAGGAAGCTGACGGTCAACTATGGCATCCGCTATGACAACTTCGGCAACGCTTATCCGATTGGCGGTACGGTACTGGCAAATTTTCATCGCGCGTCTGGCTCGAATTTTCAGGATCAGATTGCAAATGGATTCATGAAGCAGCAAGGCCATGTGTACAACAGCTCGATGAACTGGGTCTTCAGTCCGCGAGTTGGTATGGCGTGGGACCCAATCGGTGACGGTAAATGGGTCATTCGCGGCGGCTGGGGGCTATATCACGACTTTGTCACGTTGGGAAACAGCGAGAACGGTTTGAAGGGCAACCCGCCAGGATTTGTTGTTCCTACTTTCAAGAATGATGGATCGACAGCACCGCCGATTTTTAGCTATGGCACGCAGAATAAATATCCCTATGGTTTCGAGTATCCGGCCTTTGTCGGCACGCCACTGGATTCCAAAGGCGGCGTTGTCGGTTCGAACATCAGTGTAGGTGGCATCGATGTGAACATGTCGTCTCCTCATACCATGAACTGGTCTGCGACCGTCGAGCGACAGCTCACCGCGAACATGATTGCCAGCCTCGGCTACGTGGGATCGCATTCCGGCAATCTGGTAATTAACGGAGGCAATACAGGAGCAACTTCGTACGGCGTAGATGTCAACGTGTTTTCTGGTGACCTGATCCAGCATATTCAGTGCACCGAAAATTCAACTTCCAACTCATGCACTGGCGTGCAAACACGTCTCAATTCAAGTTTTGGTTCCATTACATATGCACAAAATGGCGCGCGTGCAAACTACAACGCTTTTATCGCAGCAGTAAAGGGACGCTTTGCCCATCGGGGCTTCTTGACTGCTTCTTACATGCGGTCCGATGGAAAAGACGATTGGCAGGCGTATCCCGGTCTCTATCCGTATGACCGCTACTACGGACCGTCATCGTACAACGCCCCCAATCGTTTCTCGCTTGGCTGGAGCTATGATCTGCCAGGCGTGGAACAAGGTCATGGTTTTGTAGGGCGGCTTGCTTCCGGTTGGACACTTTCCGGAAAAACAGTTTTGCAATCTGGATCGCCGTTCACTGTCTACACCGGAGCAGCGTTTCATGCCCAGTTGATCGATCCTTCACAACCAGCGACTGCGTCCAATCTGCAATTTGCGCCCGACAGCGGCGACTTTAATGCAGATGGAGACAATTTCGACTATCCGAATTTGTCTAGCTACCACCAGCCGCATGATCGCAAATCATATAAGAGCGGGAATGGTATTTTCCCGCATTGTGCAGGCGGCAACTTAAATAATTGCGGTCCATTCACATTGCCAGCACTGGGGCAGGAAGGCAATGAAAAAGTAAATCTATTCCAGAATCCTGGGTTTGCGCAGACGGACCTTGCCTTGAAGAAGGTTACACGCATTACCGAACGGTTCAATCTGGAGTTACGCATGGATGCCATCAATGCGTTCAATAGGCCTAACCTGGACGGAGTAGATTCGAATGCACAGGATGGGACGAACTTTGGTACGACGAGCACGACACAGACTCCACGTAATATCGTGCTTGGTGCGAGGCTTTCGTTCTAACTACGTTGGTACTTCCAGAGAAGTCAACTCCTTTTTTACGAGGGGCAAACGGGATGTTCAACCTATCCAGCCCCTCTTTTTTCTGCGTTGTATAAGAAGCATTTCTGAAGGAAGCTATGCAATCCATGACCAAATACTTGCTGAGATCCGCTTGTTTGCTGCTTGCGTTTTCGACTTGCTTGCGTGCAGAGACTTTCGAGTTGAAGAATGCAACGACTGTCGCGGTCTTTGATTCGAACGGGTTGGTATCCCTCAAAGATATGCTTTCGGGAGCAAGCATGAATCTATCGACGGACGCATGGTCACTCGCCATCGATGACACCACGCTGCGAAGCTCTAATGCTCGGCCTCGGATCGATCGGAATAGCGACAGCGAGATTACATATAACTATGATCTATCCGGTTATCGGATTGTAGTCGTCTATCGCCTCGATCCAGGCTGGAGATTTGTGAGCAAACAGCTCAAGCTTCTACGTGTGCCTGTCTCTACATTCACCGTACATCGCGTGACACCGCTCGATGTAAATCTCAAAGATAAAGTGACTTCTGTCTATGTACCGTCTGTCTACACGCCTCAGTTTGGCACCACTATTGAGCAAAGCAGGCGATCTCTGCCCGGCAAGGACTACGGCGCATTCTTGCGTTTGCCTGACAAAACCGGCGTTATGTTCGTTGTGCAGAACCCATATCTTGATGTAGCGCACAGAGAACAATCAACGACATTGACCTATTCGCCTGAAATGCAATGGCAACAGGCATGGGGAGAGTTCATCAGCGATATGGCCTGCATCGGCCCATACCGATTAAGCGACCAGCGCTTGCCACGCGAAATGGTTGCGGAATGGCATCTACCTCCGGCCACGATGCTCGATGACGGCATGGATCGCACTGAGATCGCCGCGTTCACTGATTGCGTATCAAAGTTCCTCATCGATCCTGCTCCATCGCCCATCAGTGTCGAAGTAGGGTGGACGCTCAACGATTATCAAATTGATGTAGGCACATCCGAAGGTGAGGCTGAATACAAGCGTGTCATCGATATGGTTTCGCAGCTCGGCATCCAGGCGCTGTTGTACGCTCCCGGAAACTCAAGGCTGGCAGAGCGCACACAGAGCACCGACTCGTGGAGCTGGGAGTATGTTCTATGGCTTAATCTCGGTTAGAAACTTCGCAAAGGCGAATGGAACCCTGCCAAAGATCCAATTCCGGAAAGTGTAACGGACATGGTGACATATGCAAAACAAAAGCGTGTTGGCCTGCTTGCATACGTGTATCCTTCCGTTCCTTTTGCCGCCAACTCTTCGTGGTTGGTCAAAAAATTAAAACGAGACGATGACGGATTCGCCTATGCCACATTATCCTCGCGCGATTTTCAGGATTATCTGATTCGCAATCTGATTACTTTCAAGCGGCGCACAGGAATTGCTGGCTACTCATTCGACTACACCTGGCTCAACTTGCCGGGCAGCAGCAGTTACTCGCAATGGTTTGGATGGCGCAGGATAATGGAAGTCCTGCGAAGAGCTGAGCCTTCTATCGTGATCGATGGGCGGCAGTCGTACCAGGAATATGGCCCCTGGAGTTGGCTGGCTGGCAACTATCCTCATCCGACTGGAAACGACGAGCAGCCTGAGAGCTTCAAACCTTATCCTGATCTGCACTTTGATCGCGTATCGGCAGATCGCACGCGTTTTGTGAACTACTGGTATCGCAATTACCAGTTCGCACCACAACAAGTGATTCCAGGTTATGCCACACACCAAACCGAGCGCTCGATGGATGTGGACGGCGATTCGCAAGAAACCAAAATGATGTACACGCGCTTCCGACCACGTGATTGGGACTATCTCGGCTACCGGTATTCATTCCTCTCTTCCATTGCTACGGGCGGATGGAACAATGTGGTGAATGTGATTCCGGCGCGCGATCCAGAAGAAGCCAGATACTTCTCTGCTGAAGATAAAGCATGGATTCGCAACTGGTTGGCATGGACTGTAGAACACAAAGAATATCTTTTGCATACCCGTACCATTCTCGATCAGCCTGCGATAGGCAACGTCGATGGCACATCGATGATGATAGGCGATAAAGGATATCTATTTCTCTTCAATCCAAACTATAAACAGCTTCCCGCCGACCTTTGCTTGAATGCCATTATTGGTGTTGAGCAGGGAGAGAAGTTTTTTCTGCGGGAAATTTATCCTGTGAAAGGCCGGCTCATAGCCAAACCTGGAGAGGGAACATGGAGCCGAGGCGACACTGTGCATCTATCGCTTGATGGAACCAGTGCCACAGTGCTCGAATTAGTCCCAGCATCGGCCCTTTCCACGCAACCAGTTCTGTTCAATGCAATGAACGGTGTTACGGCAGTCCATCTCAACGGAGAAACATTGATGATAGAGCATGATGAAGGGGAGCCAGGCACAGAGCAGGAGCTTGGTGTGCTCATACCAGAAAAAGCGCAGGTCGCAAAGATGATCGTGAATGGTAATCCGGTAAAGTTTGTGCAGGCTGGACGATATGTATATGCTCAGGTGCATTTTGCGGGTATGCGATTTTCACAGACGCAGCAAATCGCGCTTGTGCCACAGACAGGCAGTTCGCTGAAAGGAGAATTCACGATACCGCGGCGCGTTTTCGATCAGCTCACTGTCCGCCGAAAAGCATGGCCCATTCCCTGGACGCAGGATGACTACAAAACAACCTGGCTTGCGCCGGAGCGACTGTTGCTGTTCATTCAAATTGCCGAAGCAAAGGATTCCATGCAAGTGACAGCAACACTCGATGGACAACTATTACCTCTAACTTGGGCATACACCTCCACGCGGGTGCATCCACCATCCTTTGTAGGATTTTATGCAGATTTATCAAAGACATCTCCAGATGTCCTGCACAAGCTTACGCTCAAACTTCCACAATTGATGTCAGGACAGCTTCAAGGAGTCTTTTTTGATAACGTCGAACCACAGTACACCGAAAAAATAACTTATTAAGGTGACAGTAGGATAAGTCTGTGGGTTTCAGGTTCATTACGAAACAGCTGCGCATATGTTTCCATGCGATATTGCTTGTCGTGCTCCCATGTTTTGCGCCAGCACAGACCGCGCAAAGTCCTGTCGACAGCATCGTCGCCGCATTGCGGAGCAAAGACTTCGATCAAGCTCTTAAGTTAAGTGATGCCGCATTGGTGAAGGCTCCCAACGACTATCGGCTGTGGACTCTGAGTGGCATGGCATATTCAGGCAAAAACAAGCCAGAAAGTGCGCTCGCCGCATATGAACGTGCGCTGAAGCTGGCACCCACATATTCGTCGGCCCTGGAAGGCGCAGCGCAGGTGGAGTATCAACAGGGCAGCAATAACGCAAAATCGATGATTCTCCGTGTCCTTGCGTTACACCCCGATGACCCGACATCACACGCTATGCTTGGAGCACTTGAGTACAAAGCAAAAAAATGTAATGAAGCCGTCCAACATTTTGTACAAGCAGGGCAGGTGCTCGCCAGGCAACCAGACGCGTTGACCGAGTATGGTTCCTGCTTGGCTTCGCTCAATCGCTATGACGAAGCAGTAGAAGTATTTCAGCAAGTAGTGGCATTCGATCCGTCGAGAAAGAGTGCGCTCTACAATCTGGCGCTTGCGCAGTGGAAGGCGAATCACGCAGACGATGCGCTGGCAACATTGCAGCCGTTGATAGATACTCATCCTGACGATGAAGACATATTGACGCTGGCGGCTGCCATCTGCGAATCAAAGAACGACACGCCGCGTGCAGTGGAATACTTGCGGAAAGCGATTGTCACAAATCCAAAGAAGAATGATGCCTACCTGGAGTTTGCCTCTCTTTCCTATGATCACGCTTCGATACAGGTAGGTATCGACATGCTGAATGTTGGCTTGACACAGATGCCAAACGATCCTCAGCTTTATCTGGCACGTGGTGTGCTCTACGGACAATCTGGAAAATCCACGCAGGCAATAGAAGATTTCGAGACAGCGAACAGGCTCGATCCAAAGCTGTCGTTTATCGGCGTGTCTGAGGGATTAGTTGCGTCTCAAGAGCACAAATCCGGCAAAGCGCTGTCCGCCTTTCGCGCGGCCGCTAAGGTACACCCAAATGATGCCTTCACACAATACCTACTAGCCGAAGCACTCTCACAGGGAGGAAAGCCGCAGGGAAGCCCGGATTTTCTAGAAGAAGTTGCAGCAGCAAACAGGGCAATCAAGCTCGATCCGAAATTGGCAGTGGCGCATGATCTGCTCGCGACGTTGTACCTTCAGGATGGCCATACACAGTTAGCGATCAGCCATAGTAAGTCGGCGCTGGCTGCAGACCCAAAGGATCAACAGGCCTTGTACCACCTAATTCTGGCGCTGCGCAAAACAGATCGAAAGGAAGAAATCTCCGCTTTGTTGCGGCGGTTGATGGAATTGCGCAATGCAGAGCAGGCCGAAGGTGCACAGAAGAAACGCTATCAGCTTTACGAGGAGACCGGCAGTAAATAACTGGGCGTGTCAAGAAGATCTTCTTCGGTCGACCGCGACAAAATAGCTGTCGCGCTGGCATCGTCAACTTACCGGCGGAATGTCGAAGGTTGGTATAGAAAGATAGAGTCGCACACGTGGTGAACTATGGAAGGGGAACCGCGTGCGCAGTCTCGTTCCAAAGTTGAAAAGCTTTGCTGAGCAATTGCCGATGGCCAGTTGCAGAGAGGAGGTGCCGTCGCATTCGAAAGGGAGCGTTGATCGACTCGAAAACAGAGAGGAAACATTGCGCTTGTCCAGGAGATTGAAAGCGTTTCATCTGTGTTTCCATACGCGAGTGACGCACGGTGCTCTCTCAGCCGCATGCTGCAGTTTTCGAAAGGAGCACAAAGCTTCCCAGCGATCTCGCTTCGGTTGGACCAGAATATCGATGACCGCTCCGTTCTGATCCACGGCTCGCCACAAGTAGTGCTGAGCTCCATTCATTTTGATAAATACTTCGTCCAAATGCCATTTCGTTCCGATACGAGGCCGCCTTTTTCTCAGCATGGCAGCATAGAGTGAGCCGAATTTGTGGCACCATCCCCGGACTGTTTCATACGTCACATGGACGCCTCGCTTTGCCATCATCTCCTCGATGTTCCGATAGCTCAAGCCAAATCGGAAGTACAACCATACACATTGCTCTACCACTTCGGTCGGAAATCGATAGCGGCGGTAACTCTCAGGCGTGCTCACCGCCTCAGCATCTCGCATCCCTAAGTTAACAATGCCCTTCACCTGCCAGTTTCTTATGTTTTCCACTGGCACAAAACTTGCCGGGCACTCAAACTTAAAGTGCTGAGCCTTAGATCTTTTATGATGATGCGAGGAGGACTTCCATGGGAACACAAGGGTTACCCCCGTCGCGAACAGAGAAACCGCCTCGTCTGGACTTCTATTGCGCTGATGATGTAGAAACCAAGCTCCCCGATCATGCACAACTTGGGGATGGTCCTGTTATCGCGAGCGTGAACTCTCCCGAAGTATTTGAGACAGCGCTGCTTGCTCCGACGCGGACCTTGTACATCCTCACAGGCAATCCGCTTACATTGCCGACTCTGCTTAAACGCGCGCGTGACCGCGGCAAACTGTGCATGGTAAATATGGATTTTCTTGATGGTCTCGCACGTGACCGTTTTGCGGTGGAATTTCTGGCTGCCAGCGGTGCAGCAGGTATCGTCTCCACCCGCTTCGAATCTCTCAAAGCGGCGCGTAATCTGGGACTGGTTACGGTGCAGCGAACCTTCGCCATCGATACAGCAGCAGTAACGGCATCGAAAAAATCTCTGGCCCAGTTCCTTCCCAATGCTGTAGAAGTACTGCCTGCCATGGTTGCACCGCGTGTGGGCAAACAATTGCGGGAAGCCCATCCAAACCTCACCATCATCGGCGGTGGATTGATAGAAGGTGTAAGAGAGATCGAAGAGCTGCTTGCAGCCGGTGTCGATGCCGTTACGACGAGTAATCCGAAGCTTTGGCTTATTTAGTGCTGGAACGCGCCTGCGGATTTGCACAGTACCGAAGCGGCTTACCTTCAAGATAAAGCTGTAGCTCTTGTGCGGCGATGGCAGCAGCTTTTTCCGCTGCCTGGCGCGTGCCGCCTGCAATGTGCGGCGTCATCACGAAATTGGGCAGTTTCAACAGTGGCGAATCAGGCTGAGGCGGTTCATCGACAAATACATCCGCGGCAGCGGCAAATAAATGCCCTGATGCCAACGCTTCTCCCAGTGCATCGTAGTCCACTAGCGAACCTCGAGCGCAGTTCACGACTACAGTACCCCTTTGCAAGCGTGCAATCTGCGCTTTGCCTAGAATATTGCGGCTTTCCTTTGTTTCACGCGCATGGAGAGAAACTATCTGTGAGCGGTTGAGCAGTTCCTCAAGCGAAACCTGTTCAATGCCTTCCGCAGCATCGATCTTTGCTAACGGATCGTAGATGAGCACCTTTGCTCCGAAAGCGCGCAGGATGTGCGCGACGATGCGGCCGATGGCGCCATATCCGATGAGGCCAGCCGTGGCAGTCTCGAGCTCAAAGGCTGCGCTCTCATAAGTATAGTCTCCCCTCCACTCCCCGATGCGCATGGCGGCATCAGCCTGCGGTATTCCACGCAACGCGCTTAAGATCATCGCCACCGTATGCTCGGCCGTAGCAGCCGCATTGCGTGCCGGTGTATAAGCCACGGTAACGCCATGCTCGGTCGCTGCAGGCACATTCACATTGACTGGCCCTCCACGGCAGACGATAAAAAGTTTCAAGCCTGAAGCGTGCCCTAGTACGTTCTTTGTCAAAGGGGCGTGATGCGCAATGCACACAGAAACACCTTGCAGTACCTCAATCATCTGCTCCTCAGATCCAGAAGCCTCGCGCACTTCAGCGATATCGCGAAACGGCTCCAGAGGAAACGGCGTAGAGGCTTCCACGACATCAAAGCGCTCTGCGAGAGAGCCCAACTTTGCGTGCATGAGTGTGGGAAGGATGAAGTGATCCCCGATGCAGAGAAGTTTCTGTTTGTGCATGTATTTGTTGCGAACTCCTTATTCAGTCGTAAGTGGTGCGTTAAACGACAGCAAAGCGGAATTGCCGCCTGGCTGTCGCGAGAGATCAATCTCAGTGAGTGTTCCGTTGGCTAGTTGCGGGAAGACAGAGCGGTATCGCGATAATGGAATACCAAGCAAGCTGCACAACATCAGGCGGATCAACGTATTGTGCATAACAACTAAGCTTCGCCCAGCCGGTGAGGCCGCTGCGATTTCGTGAAGCGCAGCCATGCCGCGCTCTACGGCAAACACAGGATCTTCACCGCCGGGAAGATGATGTGTCACAGGGTCGTGCATGAATGCTACGCGCTCTTCTGGGAATTGCTCTTCCATCTCTGCATCGGTCAGGCCCTCGCCACGTCCGAAATCCAATTCAATGAGACGCTCGTCCACGTGGAGAAGTAGGCCTACGGCATCGGCCGCAGGTTGCGCCGTCCATCGTGCGCGCGAAAGTGTAGATGACCAGACTGCGGACAGATTTGCTCCACGAGCCCATGCCGCAAGTTGCTCAGCCTGTTGCAGGCCTTTCGGTGTAAGAGCAATATCGGAGCGTCCGGCGTAGCGATTCTCTGCATGCCACACCGTCTCACCATGACGAACCAGAACGATGCGACTCATTGGACAGCTCCTGCACGGGAAAACTCAGCGATATCCTGCGGTAACCATCCGCGACGAGCAAGTCCGTCCACCAGCACAGCATATTGATCGGCATAGTCGCCGAAGCTTCGTCTTGGTTCAATTGTCCGCTCTATGCGAACCATCCGCTTCGTTACTTCTGCAATGGAAGAGTCGTGCGCTGCTGCAAGTACGGCCATGCCGAATGCACCTCCTGTTATGCATGGCACGCTGATCGTTCGCTGCATTACATCTGCACGAATCTGGTTGAGAGCTTCGCTTTTCGTTGCGCCGCCGGAGATCGTAAAGCTTCCATACGTGGGCGCGCCGATCTTGCGCAGAGCATCGAAGGCCAGCCGCTCGATAAACGCAATACCTTGCAATGTTGCTGCATATTTTTCTTCTGTGGATGCCGCCTGTCCTATTACAAAACCCTCGGCTTCCGGCGCTACGAATGGGTAGCGCTCTCCCTTACCAGCCAGGGGATATGCCACGAGACATACAGGTCCCATTTGCTGCGCCGCACGATTGAGCGCATCCAGATCCGCATCCGGAAATTCCCTTGCGATCACACCCGCGCCTGTGCTGGATGCGCCACCGGGAAGCCACATGCCATCCGCAGAGCGATGCGAATAGACGACACCCAGTGGATCGTGCAACAGTTGCTGCGTAACGCCCTTGATCACCAGCGTGGTCCCGATGACCGAGTTCCAGCTTCCAACCGTTGTTGCTCCGGAGGCGATCTGCGCCGCACAACCGTCCGTCATACCGGCGAAGATCGGTGTACCGGCAGGAATCTGCGTCAGCTCATAAGCGGCAGCGCTTACTTCACCAATCTGCACTCCAGGAAGCACAACTTCCGGGAAGAGTCTTTGTTCCAGCGCAAGCGCATCAAGAATTTTCCACGGCCACTGCATGCGAATGAGATCGAAGCCAGTCTTCAGACTATTGCTCGAATCACTGGCAAGCATGCGGCCTGCCAGACGAGCATTGATAAAGTCATTCTGGTGAGCAAGCCTGGCGTCCTTTGCAACTTTGCCGTTCCGAGCAAGCCATACCAGTTTGGGTAGCGCCCATGAGGGCTGCATGCGATAACTCAATTCGCTCCACAATCCTTCACCTGCGCGATTCACTTCAGCCGCCTCATCGAGCGCTCGACCGTCGTCGAACATCAGCCCAGGAGTCAGAGGACGTAATTGATCATCCATCAACAGAATGGTGCCTGAAGTCGCATCGATGGCGAGCCCTTTTACCTCACACTGGCTACCAAGCTCGCTCATAACGGTGCGCGCACACACGACCACAGCGCGCCACCACTGCTCGGGGTCCTGCTCATGCCGTGCGCAGTCGCGCGTACTAGTAAGCGGATATGATGCGGACGCCGTGATGAAGCCTTCCTCCGTAACCGCCATCACGCGGGCGCTTTGCGTGCCTAGATCGATGCCGAGATATACAGGGGCATTCATCGTTCACCAGCCAAAAGATGCCATTGTTCTGCCGCGAGATCGCGCAGCTTGCGAAATGTCGTAAACCGCTCCGTATAGAAACGGTGTGCCTGCAATGAGGGCTGGAATGATGTTGCGCCATTAACAAACTTCCGTACGCCATCGGCTACGCTCTCTATCTCTCCTACTACAGCAAGAGCAAAAAGATGCGCACCCCGCGCGCCTGCCTCGCTGTCAGTAGAACGGATAACGACGATACCAGTAACGTCGGCGATCATCTGGCACCACAAATCGCTGCGTGCTCCACCACCGCAAACGCGTACTTCATTCAATTTGTCCTGGGTCGCAGTTTCCAGGCATTCGCGAATCACAAACGAGAGGCCTTCATACACTGCACGTGCCATCTGCACGCGCTTTGTCAACAGTGAAACTCCATGGAAACTACCCCTTGCTGCAGTATCGAGAAACGGCGAACGTTCTCCTGCGGTGGAGAGATATGGCAGGAAGTAGACATCTCCACTGCTCGCCGCGGCTTGCGCAGCGAGTTCTCCTAAAGCGACCAGCCCGTCTACCTGCAGGAGTGATGCGGCCCAGTCCAATGCTTCACAACCCGTAAGCGTTGGCATTGCGCGCAGGTATAATCCATCATCCAAAGCGATAGTCGTACCTGAGGGATCGCTCGATAAGTTGAGCGACTCTGTAATCGCTTCTGCACAGATTGTCGTTCCGAGAATCACACATGCCTGTCCGTTCAGCGCCGCGCCTGAACCGTATGCCGTCGAAACAATGTCGTATGGAGCTATCACTATGGGTATTCCAGCCTGTAGACCTAGTTCCTCGGCAGCAGTTTCCGTCAAAGGTGCATTGGTATCATGCCCTTTTACAATCGGAGGCAAAAGGGTGGCGTACTTTCCCGCTCCATAGATGTCCAGCACTTCGAATGAGTATTCTCCGCGCACGACATCACTGAAGGGATTGGATGCATCAGAGAGATCTGCCACGAACCGTCCTGTCAACCGCGCATGAAGCCATCCATTGCAGGTGAGCGACCAGCATGCGTGATTGAGCCTCTCTGGTTCATATTTCTCCAACCATGCAAAGATCGCATTTGGCAGTCCTGGGTATGTCACTGATCCGGTCGTGCGGAAAGACCGCTCCACCGCACCATCTTCGTACCAGCCTCTAACAATCTCCGCAACACGGCCATCGTTCCATAGGATGGCATTTCCCGTGGGCTTGCCGTATCCGTCCACCAGCCAGCACCCGTCGCCCTGTGCCGTAGAGACGATACCGCGAACTTTCTCCCCAATCTGCGGCTTCACTTCGCGCAGAGTTTCCACCACGGCGCTCCACACGCTCTCCATGTCTTGTTCGGAGAAGTCTACGCGCGCATGCAGAACCGCAGCTTGCCGCCGAGCTACTGCTACCTCACGGCCATCGTCTGTAAAGGCAACGGCTTTGATGACAGACGTTCCTGCATCGATTGCGATCCAAGCCATCTCTTATACCCCAGCCATAGTATCGTCTGTATTCCGCAGCGTAAGCGCCATCAGGCCGCTCACAAAGTAAAGCGCAGCGAAGATCCACATCAAACCAGCTACACCAACAACACCAAGAAATAGCGTCACGATAGCGGGCCCTAACAACATCGACGCACTCGCGCCCAGGCTAAGCAGCGAGAGCGCTTCGCCGCGATGTTCTGGCGCCAGCATCGGCGTAAGCGCCGAAAGCGGAACATAGCCAGCAAGCGTAGCTCCATAGAACATGCCGATCAGAATGCTCAGCAAATAGTGGTGTGTCATCAGCGGCACGTAGTAAAGCGCAAGTGTGCTGATGGTGCAGCCAAATCCTCCGCAAATGGCCACCGTCCTGCGCCAGCCAAAGCGGTCACCAATAAGGCCGAAGAGCAGATTCCAGATGATGTTAGAGAGAAAGATTGCACCCAGCACATTGAGATATTGCGATTGTGAGAAACCGATCGTCGTTTGAAAGAATGCGGGCAGGATGATGAAGAAACCGAACTCCGGCGCGGTATAGATCATGCGTACGATGCAGGCCACTAATGTTTTAGGTTTGCGATATGCCAGTTCCAGCGTCTCGATAAGCGCCTTCAACGGTTCTTCTTTGGAGATCACAAGTCGCTGTGCTCCACGCTTTTCGCGTACACCTACCAACAGAACAATGCCTCCCAAAAGTACCAATCCAGTGGAGACCCAAAGCGTGTTATAAGCGCCGATGCGAGGAATCGCATACTTTGCCACCTGCGATCCAAGCGTTGGCAAGCCGCCTGTGAATGCGAACCAGAACCATCCCATTGCCGAAGCGAGACGATGCTTCGACGCAGCTACGGGGACCCAAACCAGAAAGCCGTAGGCAAAGAGTGGATAGCCAAGCCCACGCAAACCGTAAGCTATCAGAATTACGCTGTAATTGCCGTTCCTGATGCCAAACGAGAGGAAGAGTACCTCGAATGCTATCCAGATAACTAAACCGATGCAGATCACGCGACGTGGTCCCCATACATCGGACAACGCACCGGAGAGCCAGCCCGCTAAAGCAGCGGTAAAACCATACAACGTGAAGACTGCGCCAACTGCCTTGTCGGAAAAGTGGAACCCGCCGAGATAAGGCGCCAGATAGCCGGACTCCACGCCATCGCCAATCATGAAAAGTAGCAGACCTACAAATCCCCAGACGAGTACAGAAGGAATACCGACCTTGTCCAGAAAGTTCCTATCGGATGCAGCGTGTTGCCTTCTGGTCTTGTTGTCCACCATCGATTAGGCTCTCCTCGTCTTGCCATGCCAAAACAGAGAAAGGCCGCCCCTCAGTGCGCGCAAAAAAATATTTCGCGCATCCTGGGGCGGCCTCTCTGGTCTCTGCCGCTATCAAGGCGAATGATGCAACGCGAAAGAACGACCTGTCAAATAGCCATGTCCAGCTTTATAAGCTCTACTCCTCTATTTCTCATCTGAAATTCACACATTTGTAATTGACAATTGCATGTACCAGCTATTTACTGACTGAGACGCGGCAGAGACTCTCAGAGGGCCGCCCACTTTCCTTCACATTTTGTGATGGGTGTGGGCGGCCTTTTCTGTTTTACCGCGCACTTTAGCTGCAGAGGATTTCCATGTACGTCATATCAGCGACTATCCAATTCGTCGCGCTCCCCATCGTTCTGCTGCGTTCTCGAATAAAGCGCTTCC
>Ga0137415_10001958_pt1 | contig 20562 bp, 15 predicted proteins | sample CZODoug3_1_1_16f_FD_183082 | JGI IMG/M metagenome (GOLD analysis project Ga0137415, IMG submission 183082) | Vadose zone soil fungal communities from Angelo Coast Range Reserve, California, USA - CZODoug3_1_1_16fungal (Hybrid Assembly) | ecosystem: Environmental > Terrestrial > Soil > Vadose...
AACTTCTAGATTGGGCAGGATTTTGCCGACAGTGCCGATGCGGTGATCAACGGGCGTGTTGACGGCGATCACTGGAGAAGTCTCAGTTAAGCCGTAGCCTTCGTGAATGCGGATGCCGACGGTGGCGAACCATTCCGCGAGTTCGCGGCCCAGGGGCGCGCCTCCGGAGATGAAGGTTTTGACGCGGCCTCCAAGGCTAATGCGGATTTTCGAGAAGACCAGTTGGTTGGCCAGCTTCCAGCCAGGCGAGGTTGGAGTATGTCCGGCGAGAATTGCCGGCTTGTTGGCGCGACCGACGGAAAGCGCCCAGCGATAGATATTACTCTTGGGGAAGCCGCGGGCTGACAACTCGGCCTTGGCATAGATTTTCTCGTAGACCCTGGGTACGGACACGCAGACCGTGGGGCGCACCTCCAACAGAGTCGCGGAGAGGCTCTCCATAAAGGAGCAGTAGGCGAGAGTGACGCCGTGGTAGAGCATGGAGAAATCCACGTGGCGCGCCGTGACGTGCGAGAGAGGAAGAAACGAAATGCTCACTTCACCGGGCTGCATGTCGAAGCCAAGCAACGAGCAGGTGATGTTGGACGCCATGTTGCCGTGAGTCAGCATTGCACCCTTGGAAACGCCGGTAGTGCCGGAAGTGTAGATGATGGTGGCAAGATCGTCGGGCTGGATGGAGCGGGCGAAAGACTCGGTCTGAGGATCGAGTGCGGGCGGGCCCTGCGCCATGACCGGACCCATGAGCACACAGTTTGCGGCCTCGTCGCTGGGGAGCTGGATGTTATCCATGATCACGATTCTCTTGACTTGCGTCTGGTGGAGAATTGTTTGGACCTTGCGTAGTTGACTTTCCGTGGAAACGAAACCCACGCTGGCGCCGGAGTCACGCAGGGTGTAGGCGGTCTGTTCAGGGGTTAGCGTGGAGTAGACGGGGACGGTGACAGCGCCTAGCAGGAGGATGGCGAAGTCGGCGATGGACCACTCTGGACGATTCTCGCTGAGAATGGCGACGCGTTCCCCTTTGCGGACGCCCAGTTGCTGCAGCGCGCGGACGGTTCCGGCGACGTTGCGGCGGAGATCCGAAGAGGAGATGGACAGCCACTTTCCAGCTTCGCGGTAGAGCATCACGCGGTCGAGATTGCGCTCGGTGGCGGCAAAGAAGACGTTCCTCACATCCGTGATGAGCGGGGCCGCCGGATCGACTGGCTTGAAAATTTCGGCGGCGAAGGAGCTTAGAGCCAGTGTGATCAGGCTTCCGGCCAGAATCCCCGCTGCGCTGAGTCTCAACCCGTGCCTCAGAACCATTCGAAGCACGTCGCCGCTGGTCGCGCCGATGGCCATACGAATTCCGATTTCATGTGTCCGTTGACTCACCGAGTACGCGATGACTCCATAAAGTCCGAGGACCCCGAGAATCAGACCAACTCCGGCGACGGCTGAAAGCACTTCCGCATCAAGCTTCTCGCCGACCAGCGCCTGCTGGCGTACATGCTGAGACATCGTACGAATGTCCCAAACGGGTGCCTTCGGATCAATGTCGGTGACCTCACGGCGCACAATGGAAGCCATGGCAGCCGGATCACCGTCGCTGTGGATGAACAGCGTCATCAGCTTCGGGTCGTGTTGCTCCATGGGCAGATAGACGAACGGCTTCGGTTGCTCATTCATGACTCCATACTTCGACGTCCGGACAACGCCGACAATCTGTACCTCGCCTCCAGTCGCAATTCCGATCGGGTCCACGATTCTCATGCGGCTTCCCACCGGATCACGATTCGGCCAATACTTGTCCCGCATCGCCTCATTCACAATCGCGACTCGTGTGCTTTCCTTGCTGTCGCGCGTATCAAAAGCCCGGCCTAGAACGATAGAGATTCCCAGGGTTTCGAAATAACTTTCATTGACGATTGCGCTCCCGATCGACAGGGACGATTGATCCCTGGGCATTGAATATCCATCGATGGCGATATTCGTCTCCTCATAGAAGGTGCTCAGCGGCAGTGGATATCCTGCGGCAGCGGTCCGCACTCCGGGTAAGTTGCGAACCCGTTCCAGGACTTGCTTGTAGAAACCGCGGTTTTTCTCGGTTTCGTTGAGCCTTGTGGGATAGAAGCTCACCGTCAGAACGTTCTCCGTGCGGAATCCGGGCTCCATATTACGTAAAATCCCGAGACGCTGATACGAGCTGCCGGAGGCCACGAGGACAATCAGCGCGATTGCCATCTGTGCGGCAACCAGAGCCTGCCGGATCCCCGTTCTGCCGGAACGTCCCATGCGGGCGTCGACCGACTTCAGAAGCGCGTTTACGTTGCCGCGTGAAGAACGAAGCGCTGGAGCCAGGCCCGAGAGGATCCCCGAAGTCAGTCCAACTGCAAACGTAAACAAAACCACGCGAGCATCAACATCGATGTCCAGTACGACCGGCAGGCTTTCCACTATTTGAATCGAGGAAATGAATCGCGCAACCAGCACAGCTATGCCCAGCCCCGCGATCGTACCTGCAATCGACACCAGAACACTTTCGATCAACATTTGCCGCAGCAGTCTTCCGCGGCTTGCGCCCAGCGCGACTCTCACCGCCGCTTCATGCGTGCGAGCAGGCGCCGTCGACAGCAACAGGTTCGCGACGTTGACGCAAGCAATTCCCAGAACCAGCACCGCAATCAAGAAAAATAAGACCGCACCTCTTGCAGTTCCCGGACTCTCCGCCAGGCGAAGTCCGACCTGGGTGTAGACCGTGAATCGACGTCCGCGGTTGGTGTCCGGATGTTCCTGTTCAAGCTGCTCTCCGATTCGGCCCACCTCTTCACGCGCCTGCTCGATGGTGACACCCGGTTTCAGCCGCGCATACGCCTCCGCCATACCCGGGCCTTTGGCGTCGTTCCCTAGTAACGTGCCGAACATCATCCGCGGCACGTACACGGCCGGCTGCACGCCTGGAGTTAAGGAGGGAGGCGCCACACCCACGATTGTGAAATCCCTGGAATTGATTCCGATCGTCTTTCCCAGAACATCGCGGCTGCGTCCGAACTCCAGTTCCCAAAGCCGACGACTGATGACGGCGACAGCGTCCCGTCCCGGTGCCTGATCTTCCTCAGGGCGAAAACCGCGACCCAACACGGGTTCGGCTCGGAGACCGGAGAAAAATTCGCCGCTCACCGCGGCGCCCGCCGCGAGGTGCGGTTGCAGCCCGGGCCTGGTGGCAAGCCAGAAGATCGGATCGCCGCCCCAGGTCGTCGTAATTGCCTCGAAGCTTTGCGCTCGCTTTCGCAGCTCTTCAAAGTCCGGATTCGTGATCGGATCAACGTGGCTCGACTGCGTGACAGACGTGATCCGAACCACGCGCTCGGTCTCCGGTACGCGCAGAGGTCGAAGCAGGAAGGAATTGACGAGACTGAAGACAGACGCGGTTGAACCGATTCCCAGCGACAGAGACAACAAGACCGCAAATGTCACTGCCCGGGTTTTTCGGATCGATCGCAACGCAGAACGGAAATCCTGCAAGAACGATGTCATGCCGCGACTTATAGTTTCCACGTTACCGAAAGTCAAGGCTCGGTGCGGCGATTGCTGGAACAGGTGGACGGGTTTATGATCACGATAAGAGGCAATCATGGCCAGACCACCGGCAATACAACCAGATACCGGGACACGGATCACGCTGAACGTTCGGAATGTCGGCCTGACGGATGATCAATTTGATCGGCTTTGTTGCGACAATCGCGATCTTCGAATCGAAATGACCGCCGAAAAAGAACTGATCATCATGTCGCCCACCTATCCGGAGACAGATCGAAAAAACGCCAAGATCACTCAACGACTTGGGAATTGGGCCGAGCAAGACGGAACGGGGGTCTTTTTTGGATCGTCGGCGATATTCACATTGCCAAACGGCGCAAAGCGGTCGCCTGATGGGGCGTGGATTCCGAAGAGCCGATGGGATCAGTTGACTGAAGAAGAAAAGAACGAGTGCACCGAGATCTGCCCGGACTTCGTTATCGAGCTGCGATCGCACTCGGATCGTGTTCCTGACATCGAGGCGAAGATGGAAGAATACATTGCCAATGGGGCCAGGCTCGGATGGCTGCTCGATCCGATCGAGAACCGCGCCACCATTTACCGGTCTGGCCAATCACCGCAACGCATCGACAATCCCACCATCATCACCGGCGATCCTGTCCTGCCTGGCTTCAAATTTGATTTCAGAGAAATTCTGTAGCGGCGGTCATAGACCGCGGCTACAGGCGTTCGACGCGGCCGTCGGCATGACGAGCGTAGCGGCCTTCGGCGCCATGGACAGGATCGTCGCTGGACCACGGCCACCCGCCAAAGCCGGTGCGCTGATAGTCGGAAAACGCCTGCTGAATCTCGGCGCGCGAGTTCATGACGAAGGGGCCGTATTGTGCGACCGGCTCGTTGATGGGCTGCCCTTGCAGAAGGAGGAATTCGCTCTCGCCGTTCCCGTTTTCGACGGTCACGTCAACGTCGGGACGAAGCTGGATCGCCGCGTGGCGCGGAACCTCGTGTCCGGCGACGCGTATTGCGCCGCCACGGAAGAAGTAGAGCGTGCGGCTGGTGCCGCCTGCCGCCGCCAAAGTCCATTGGGCTTCCGGCGCCATCTTGATCGTCCAGATTGCGACGTTCGTGTCGGACCGCGCTGCCCAGGATTTCGGTGGCGGCGGAGGAGCCTTTACCTCGCCAATGCGTCCGGCCACCACCATGATTTCGGTATGGCGGCCAGCCTCGTCCTGCACGTCGAGGCGGGGAACACTGTCGCTCCACAGCATCGCAAAGTGGGGTTCCACCATCTTGTTCGAGCCCGGCAGGTTGAGCCAGATCTGGAACAGTTCCACCGGATTCGGCGCGTTTCGATTGAGCAGCGGAAACATTTCCGAATGAACGATCCCCTTGCCGGCCGTGATCCACTGAACGTCTCCCGGACCGAACCGCGCCGCCGCGCCGAGCGAATCCGAGTGATCGATGTATCCGTGGCGCATGATCGTTACGGTTTCGAATCCGCGGTGCGGATGCTGTGGAAAACCGGGTACGACGTTGCCGTGATACATCCGCCAGCCGTCTTTTCCCTCGAAGTCCTGGCCGATGTTCCGGCCCGCAAGCGATGCAGCCGGTCCGAGGCTTTCGTTTCCCGCGGGATACTTGTCGTTGTGATATGCGCAGAAAAGAAATGGATCGGAACACTCCCACGGAAAACCCAGTGGCTTAAGGCTTAGTATGACGTCGTCTTTCATCTCAACCTCCTGTAGCCTGCTTGAGCGCGCGCGCAGCCGCGGCAACTGTGCGGCCTTGCGACGTGGCGTCCCTCTCATGGGACACCGCAACTAATCCCAGTTTATCGATAGCTGTGGAGAAAGACACCAGCGTTGACTCATCCCCGCAATCCACGACGGCGCCAACCTTGCGCTCGAGTTTTCCTTCGGACCTCAGCTTCGTTAGCAAGTTGAAGTAGCCGGACCATTCCGGAGAAGACGTACTGAAACCCGCCGGTGCTGCCAGGACGAGTGCATCGGCTCCCAGAATGTCCGCCTCTCTGGGAGCGACGTATTCCCTGTGCATCCGATCAAGAGTTTCTTTGCAGCCGGAAAATTCTTCGACGTCCGGCAGTCGGCGCAAACGGATCAGGGCCCTTCCCTGCACAGCTCCGACGGCCGCCGCCAGCGCCAGTTTCTCGGTTGAGCCACAGCGCGAATAAAAGGTGATGAGTATGATGGGTTGAGACATGATCGCTACAATAGAGGACAATGGTGCCTTTAAGACTCCCCTCCTAAGTTAGGAGGGGTGGACGCGCATCAAGAAAATATTGCGAAGCCACCTTGCTTAGCGCGGCCGGGGTGGTTCCCTCTCGGTTTTGGAACCACCCCGTCTGCGCCGCTTCGGAACGGGACCTTCTTCTTAATGGCGCAGCCACCCCTCCTAACTTAGGAGGGGAATACGCCCTCACGGCAAGTCGAAGAAAAGAACCTCGCCGCCTTCCGATCCGTTTCCTGCAAACGACAATTCCTGCTCGTCGCTGACACCGGCGCCGTCACCGTCGCTCAGCGGTTGCCCATTGAGAAAGATGCTTCCTCGGACGACCTGCACCCACGCGTGCCGGCCAGGCGCGAGAACCTGTTTCAGGGTTTGTCCCGACTGAAGCGTCGCGACGTACAAACGCGCATTCTGGTTGATGACTGTTGCGCCCTGGCTCGGCTCCGGCGCTGCCAACAGGCGGAAGCGTCCCTGCTTTTCGGCGGGTGCGAAAGCGATCTGCTGATAGGAAGGATCCAGATCCTCAGAAGCGGGATCAATCCAGATTTGTATCGAATGCACCGGTTCGTTCTCGGACGCATTGAACTCGCTGTGCACGATGCCGCTGCCGGCCGACATTGTCTGGACCTCGTTTTGTCCGAGCACGTGTTGTTCACCCATGCTGTCGCGATGCAGGAGGTGTCCCTCCAGCACGTACGTGATGATTTCCATATCCCGGTGGGCATGCGGACCGAAACCCTTGCCGGCAGCGATGCGATCATCGTTCAGCACACGCAGCGTGCTGAAGTTCATATATGCCGCGTCCTGGTAATCGGCGAACGAAAACGAATAGTGGCCCTTCAGCCAGCCGCGATCGGCGTAGCCGCGATCTTCGCTTTTGCGAATTCTGATCATTGGATTCTCAACTGAGCTGTTCCTGCACCCACTCCAGCTCTTTGCAGACATAGTCGACGATGTTACCGGTCTTCAGGTTCGAGGGCAGCACGTCCCACGTATAGGTCTCGATCTCCAGTTGGCGAGACACCGGATTGGCCTTATGGAATTTCAGGGCGTCTTCAATCGCGAAGCGCGTCGTTCCGAACGGTCCGAGGTCATCGAGAAACACCGGCACGTGAATGTGGGTACGCCATTCGCGAGGCCCCTGTTCCTTCTGCCATGCGGCGAAGGCATCTTCGAGATTCAGATACATGTGGAAGCGGCCTTCCTTCTTCTCCTTGGTCTGCGTGAGATAGATGGTATCGGCATAACGCTGGAGCGAGTCCACGACCTTCTGGTTGACCTGCGGCATATACACAGCGGCAGCCTCCTGCAGCTTGAACACCGGAATGCCCGCGTCCACCAGCTTCTGCAAAGACTCGGAAATATTCTCGAATGCAACCGCCTGATGGCAGATGTCGAAAACGGTGCCGAGGTGGCGGCGGAGCGCGGCATGCGCTTCTGAGATCGGAATACCGGCTAACCTGGCCAGCCTTGTTGCGGAAGCGCCCGAATACAGATGCTTCGTGAAATATTCAACCGTTTCGTCGGTTGTTTCCAGAAAACAATACGGCTCCGGTTCGAGCGCCAGTCCAACGGTGCGCCCGGTACGTTCCCTCAGGCCTACCAGATGCGCGGCAACGCGGATGACGTGTTCGGTAAAGGCGTCCACAACATCGGGGCCGGTTACCCGCGGTTTGAATCCAAGCGGCGGGCTCTGGATGGATGGCGACGACCCTTCCGGGCAAACGTCGGCGAGGACCTCGGCGACATTGATCGTGTATTGCGTCCGCTCTTCGGAACGCCAGTCCGGTTCATAGACCTGTTCCTTCACTCTCGTCCCCTTGAATGGCCCGTAAGGAAACGCATTCACCGTGTAGAGATACATGTCGTTGTCCCCGAGAAACTTCTTGAGCTTGTCACGCTCCTTGGGGTTATTGACCAATGTCTTCGCCGATTCTGCCGCCAATCGCAATGACACGCCGAAAGGCTGGTTTGGTGAAATGCGCTCCTTCACCTGCGGAACGTAGGTTGTTAAGCTGTTCCAGATTTCGTCCCAGTTGTCGCCGGGATGAACGAGCGTCGAATACGTTAAGTGCCCGAGGCCTCTTCCGAGATCCATACTCCGTTACTCCTTCGATTCATCTAAAATTACTGATCACTGATGTCCAATGTCATTGGACATTGGACATCAGTGATCAGTAATTTTAATTTTAATCACTCCAGCCCACTGGCTCGCGCCTGTTCCCGCGCCAGGACCGCCTGATCCCGGTCACCGTCGCCGTGGGCCATCGCTCCCAGCAGGCGTTCGATATAGACGTCATGACTCGGCATCGGGACCCGTGCGATGTTGGCGGCTGCCGCGATCAGGTTCGCGTCCTTAAGACCGATCGTGACCGGTGAACCGACCTTATCATAGGTTTCATCGACCATGGTCTTGCCGTAGCCCACGTAGGCGGGCGCGCCCGCGAACAGTCCCTCCGACATCACATCGTAGAGCACCTGCGGCTCCACGCCATATTTCCGAATGAGCGAAAACGCCTCACCCATCGCGGTGATGGCACAACCCAGGACCGCATTGTTTGCCAATTTGATGGCGCTTGCGGATTCAGGTTTTGGTCCCGCATAAAATACACGCCTGGCGATCACCTGGAACAGGGGCTCGCATCGCTTCAATGCTTCCTCCGGCCCGGCCGGGACGATCCCGAGCTGTCCGGTTGCCGCCAGGTCGGGCCGGCCCAGAACGGGAACAGCCAACAGGACCTGATTGGCCTTCGCGTGCGCAGTTTCGAGCGCTCGTATGGTCGCGATTCCGTATGTCCCCATCGCCATATGGATGGCCCCTGCCGGTAGTGAAGCGCAGATGCCACCCGGACCGAATGCCACTTCATGGACAGCGAAATCTTCGGCGAGCATGGTGATGACGACTTCCCGATCCTTGCAGACATCGGCAACCGAAGACGCTACGCGAGCGCCCGACTGCCCGAACTCTGCCGTTGCCTGAGGCACGACATCATAAACAACGAGATCATGGCCGCCGCTGAGAACGCGGCTCGCCATCCCTTTACCCATCCGGCCCAAACCGATGAAGCCGACCTTCATCATTTACTCCTTCATTTCGGCGGTCATATTCGGCGGTCATAGACCGCCGCTACAGATTACTCCAGGCCGCTCGCGCGGGCTTGTTCATGGGCAGCGACCGACCAATCCTTTTCGCCATTGCCGTGCGCGACGGCACCCAGCAGGCGGTCTCGAAATGCGTTGCCGCTCGGCAGCGGAACTCGCGCCAGGTCGGCGGCCGCCATGATCAGATTGAAGTCCTTGAGGCCGAGAAGCGTTGTGAATCCGACCTTGTCGTAGGATTCATCGACGATGATCTTGCCGTAAACCTTATAGGCCGGCGCCGCGAAAAGACTTTCCGTCATGACTTCGTAAAACACCTGCGGCACCACACCGTACTTCCGCACGAGGGAGAATCCTTCGGCCATGGATCCGATGGCACAGCCCAACAGGAAGTTATTAGCGAGCTTGATTGCTATGGAATGCTCGGGTTTTGCGCCGGCATGGAATGTGCGTCTCCCCATGACCTGGAACAGCGGTTCGCATTTCTGCAGAGCATCGGCAGGTCCTGCGGCCACGATTCCGAGCTGGCCGGAGGCGGCCATGTCAGGCCTGCCCAGAACGGGCGCGGCCGCCAATATCTGATTGGCCCGGGCGTGGACGGCAGCAAGTTCCTGTATTGTGCCTGCGCCATGAGTGCCCATCGTGAGGTGAATCGCCCCGGGGGGAATCGAATCGCGCAAGCCACCTGGATTGAGCGTGACCTCTCTGAGGGCTGCATCATCGGTCAGCATCGTGATGACGACTTCGCGTCCTTCGCAAGCATCTGCGATGGATGACGCCACTCGAGCCCCGGCTTTGGCGAGCCCTGCCGCCTTTTCCGCCGTTCGGTTGAAAACGACGAGGTCTTGGCCGGCGCCGAGAACTCTGCCTGCTATTGCCTGGCCCATCCGGCCGAGACCGACGAAGCCGACTTTCATCAGGTTGACTCCTTAAGAAAGATGGGATGAAACACAAAGACACAAAGGCGCAAAGACACAAAGAAGGCCGCGCATCTAACGATTTTTTTGGCGCGGCCTTCTTTGTGTCTTTGCGCCTTTGTGTCTTTGTGTTTCATCTCTTGTTCACGCCAAAGCCGCCGTCAACACTAAGCTGGGCGCCCGTGATGTAACGGGCGCGGTCGGATGCGAGAAAGACGACACTGTCCGCAACTTCTTCCATTGTTCCCCAGCGCCCGGCAACGATACCCCAATTGCGGCACGTTTCGCTCAGAAACTCGGCCTTCGTTTTGCCCTGCTGCCTGGCAAGGTTGTCCGCCCATAATTCACGCCACTCTGTCGCGATCAGGCCGGGAATAACGGTGTTGACGCTAATCTTGTCGTCCGCGAGATCCGCAGCCAGATAGTTTGTAACGTGATTCATGGCCGAGTTGTTGAAGCCGTGAGTCAACGCGCCCGACAAAACACCGACGCCCGCAATTCCGCTGATATTGATGACCCGGCCGGTGCCGTCGCGGGAAAGGTGAGGTAGAAAGGCCTGGACGCAGCGCAGCATGCCGACAATCTTCATATTGATGTCGTCAATCCAGTCGCTGTCAGGCCATTCAATCTGGCGATCCACACGCCGAATGGGACCACCGGCGTTGTTGACGAGGATGTGGATGGTTTTCAGTTGGCTGACGACGTCTGCGGCGGCTGCTTTGACGGACTTGATGCTCTTGACGTCCGCAGGAATCCCCAGCGCCTGCACGCCGCTTTCACGTCGGATTTCTTCAGCGGTCCTTTCCAGAGCCTCTCTGCTGCGAGCCAGGAGTACAACGTTTACGCCTTCTTTCGCCAGCGCTCGGGCAATGGACTTGCCAATACCCCGGGTTCCGCCGGTTATTACAGCGTTACGTCCTTTGAGTCCCAGCTCCATGGTTCAAAGCTATCAGACCGGGATGCGGCTCTTGTTTTTCTGCAGCCACTGATCGAAGTTCTGGAGCTGCGGGTTGAGCGAACGAGTCGTATCGACGCTGCGCGCACCGACGACCTCTTTTTCAAAGTCGCGGTAGACCTGGAACATGTTTCCGTATTCGTCAGCGCCCTGGAAGCCGAAGGCGCGATAGTCATTCGGCTCGACCGCATTGTACTTCACGGCTCCGATGCCGAGACCCTTCGACAGCTTCTCGCTGATCTGGTTCAGCGTCAGGTGTTCACCCGCAATCCCGACGGTCTTTCCGATGTACTTGTCGCCAGCCTTGAAGATGCCGTACGCGGTCTTTCCGATGTCTTCGGCGGCGATGCCGGCGAGTTTGGCGTTGCCCATCGGGAATGTCCAACTGTAGACGCCGTCCTCGCCTTTCTTCGGCGCGAGGCCGAACAGGTACAGGTTGTCCCAGTAGAACGAGGTGACGAGCCAGGTGGCAGGGAGAGCTGAGAAAGAGGCATCCGCGTCCGCCTTGGCGTCGAAATGCGGAACCCGATACTTCTTCTGCAGAATCGGCATGCGGTTGTCATCCGGCGACATCAGCTTCCGCGTGTCTTCCAGCGTCGACCAGATCACGTGCTTGACGCCGGCGGCCTTCGCCGCGTCAGCGATGCTTTTCGCCTGAGCCGTTTCCTTCTCGCCGGAAAAATGCTCCCAGAAGTTGGTCACACCGTATACGCCGTAAGCGCCGGCGAATGCCTTCTTCAAGCTTTCCGCATCATCGATATCGGCCTTGACCACTTCGGCACCCTTGGCGGCGAGGGCCTTCGCCTTATCCTTATTTGGATCGCGCGTAATCGCGCGGCATGCATAGCCCCCTGCCTTGTCGTCCAGAATCGCCTGACAGAGACCCCCTCCCTGAGAACCGGTCGAACCCACTACTGCAATGATTTTTTTATCAGCCACGTATCTCTCCTTTATTAATTCACTGTAGCGGCGGTCTATGACCGCCGGCGATCTCGCAGGTTGTGAATTTGCCGGCGGTCATAGACCGCCGCTACAGCTATTTACCCAGTACTTCTTTGCGGACGATGGCCGCTCCATCAGCGAGCGCCTTCAGCTTCATCTTCGCGACCATGCGGGCCAGCGGTTTCATGCCGCAGTCCGTACTGAGGGTCACGCGATCGGGCGCAACGGCAGCAATCACTTTCCGGATACGATCGGCCACCTGCTGAGGTGACTCGATGGCGTTGGTGCGAATGTCGAGCACGCCAACCTGGATGTCTTTATCCTTCGGCAGGTTCTTCAGGAACTCGATGCCGGCCATGTTGCGGTTCGCGTAATCGAGGACGAACTGGTGGATGCCTTTCGTCTCGAAGAAATGTGGAAGGACGGTCTGATATCCTTCAGGAAAGCTTGCGCTGAGAATGTCGTTGCCCCACGCGTTACCGAAGCAGAAGTGCCAGCCGATCTTAGCGTTCACACCGTCGCAACACTGTTCGACGACTTCGCGGACCCACTTGAAGTCGTTCTTATCGTTTGAGAAAAGCGGCATCCAGGCGCCGAGGTCTTCAAACTGCAAGTACTTGGCACCGGCGGCAACGAGCTCTTTCATCTCGGCATTGAAGATGGGCGCGAGCGCCCGGCTCAGCGCCTCGGCATTCTTGTATGGCCCCTGGAAGTACGCATGCCAGGCCAGGTTTGCCGGGCCGGCACCGACGGAGACTTTGACGGGCCGCTTGGCGTGCTTTGCGGCGACTTTATAGAGGTCCGCGAGCCGGATCGGGCCTCGTGATACCGGTCCGCTATTCACGACGCCGCCCCAGTCGTCGAGGAGCTCTACGCCTTTATTGCGTTCGGTTGCGCCCACTGATAAAGGATGCGGGTTTCTGGCCGGCTCGAATCCTCCGATGCGCTCGTACATGTACCAGCAGAAGGAGCCGATCACGCCGACGTAGTCGTCGTACCACATGTTGCCGTCCGTAACGATGTCGAGACCCGCCTCTTCCTGGTCCCGGATCACCGTCGCGACGGCGTCGTCATAAGCTTCTTCGTACTGAACTTCCTTGAACGCGACGCGAATGTCGCGGCCGAGTAATTGGTGCTTGTACCAGTGAGGCCGTGGATACGACCCGACCATGGTGGTCGGGAGGATAGTATCGACAATCTTAGTAGGCATTTTGGGCTTACTCCTTCAATTGATGGCTGCGCCCTATCGGGCTTGCACTCGCAGCCGCTCGTCCAATGATGCGAGGGGTTGTTGTCTGGTGCGGCCGATTTGTCCGCAAGGCCGTAAATGCTATCTCAGCCGTCACGAACGGGTCAAGCGCCGGTCTTGACAGTGCGTGATGCGCCTATGGTGTTCACGCGGAGTGTGGGGCATGGTCGTAGCCGCTGTTCCGCGCCGGGCACGCGCTGAAATCTGTATAATCAATCCCTGCTGACAGACGGAAACGGACTGATCTTGACCGTATCCGAAGGGTTAGAAAGGGAGAACCCATGCGAAACATCTTTGCCGCGTCATTGCCTGTTCTGCTGGCGCTCGCTTCCACCGCAGCAGGCCAGGGCCCTGCCATCAATTGGGAAAAAGAAAAAGCCGAGATACTGCAGCACTACCGTGGTCTGGTGCAGGTCAACACGACTTATGGAAACGAAACCAAAGTCGTGGATTACCTGAAAAAGGTATTGGATGCGGAAGGCATTCCTTCGAAGACTTTCGCAAAAGATCCGAGTCGCGCGAATCTGGTCGCACGCTTGAAGGGAAACGGCAGCAAGCGGCCGCTGCTGATTCTCGCTCATACCGACGTCGTGGCCGTACAGACCGAGAAGTGGCCGGTCGATCCCTTCGGCGCTGTCATGAAGGACGGATATATTTGGGGCCGCGGAACAATCGACGATAAAGACAAGCTGGTCACGATGCTCATGACACTGGTCCTGATGAAGCGCTCAGGAGCAGTGCTGGATCGCGATCTGATCTTTCTCGCCGAGTCCGGGGAAGAAGCCGATCCCACTGGTGTCGGCATCAATTTCATGGTCAACCAGCATTTTGATGAGATCGACGCCGAATTCGCGCTCACCGAAGGCGGAACTGCGAAACTGGAAAATGGCCGTGTGACCGTAGTGCAAGTCGGGACGACGGAAAAGGTGCCACGCCGCGCACGACTTGTAGCGACGGGCACTTCCGGACACGGTTCTGTGCCACGCATCGATAATCCCGTTGTCCATCTTGGCGCAGCCCTTGGGAAAATTGGGACGTGGGAGACCCCGATGCATCTCAATGAAACTACCCGAACCTACTTCGAGAGACTGGCAACCATCAGTCCTCCAGACAAAGCGGCACGCTACCGAGCCCTTCTCGATCCGCAGCGCGCGAAGCAGGTTCAGCGTTATCTCGCAGAAAACGAGCCAGCAGTGTATTCGACGCTACGCACTTCAATTGTGCCTACGATGCTCAAGGCCGGCGTCGGACCCAATGTGATTCCGTCAGAAGCCGAGGCGACTTTGGATATTCGCGCTTTACCGGGCGAAGACATCGATGAATTCTATGGTGAAATGAAACGCGTCATCGGTGATCCGGCGATAAAGATCGTGCCTATTCCTTCCACGCGCCCTGAGGCGCCGGCGTCGCGTCTGGATACCGAAATGTATCGGGTGATCGAACAGGTCAGTAAACGGATGTATGCGGGCTCAGTCGTGCTTCCCGCGATGTCGACCGGTGCTTCGGATATGGCACAGCTTCGCGCGAAAGGAATCCAGTCCTATGGCCTCGGTCCAGCGGTGACGGAAGAGGATCGAGCGCAATATGGCGCCCATAGCGATGTCGAACGATTGCTCGAATCGTCGCTGTATCGATTTGTGGAGTTTACCTGGAACATAGTCAGTGAAATTGTCATCAAGAAATGAGAATCTCACGGTCATAGGAGACGTCACTCAGGATTTATCTGCACGGCATCAAACCGTCAGCGCAGCAAGCAACGCGCCGATATCCTGCGTGTTCTCCAGCACCCAGAGCGATTGTAGAGCGGCATCGGTTTTCTGGCGCGGCCAGCGCTTGCCGATATTGCCGCGGAATTTGCGGTCGATGTCCGGCCTTTGCATTGGCCTGCCCGCGAAGCCGGGAATGTCGTTGACCTCTCGGCTGACGCGCTGCCCATCGGCCAAAATCGCGGTGATGCGCGTCGGCACGGCGCCACCGGTCCGCGCGGTGAGCACCGGATCTTCCGCGACCGTAATCTTCTGCATGAAGGCCAGGATGCGCGGTTCCTTCAACTTCGCCGGCGCGTAGCTGTCGTTGGCGATGTCGCCGTCGAACATGGCGCGCGCCGTGATGTAGGGCATGGAATGATCGGCGGTGTCGCGCGTCACGGGCGCCCATTTCTCGCGATCGGTGCCGGTCTGCACCAGTCCGCGCTTGGACGTCGCGATTTCGATGGAGGCGATTCGTTCGAGCGCCGCGGCCCTGTCATAACCGACGGGCGCACCCCTGGTCACCTCATCGGCGATCGCCGTGGCCGCAACGATCGCGGTCTGGGTGAAGACCACCGCGGGATAGGCCTTCATGCCGCATTGGTTGATGCGGTACGGATTGCCGTGGCCGCCGAATTTCGCGACGTCGATACTCGCCTCGCCCGAAACCTGCTTGAAGAGGCCGAGCGTGCCCTCGAAGATCGGCGTCGGGCCGGTCAAGCCGCCGCGCGCCAGCATCGCGGCGAACACGGCGTTGCGCGAGGCTTCGCCATCCGCGAGTCCCTTCCAGTCAGAGAGCACCTGCCTCCGCGTCTGGCCCATGGAAATGTGGTCGTTGATCGCAAGGTTGACCGCCTCGGTCAGCTTCGCCGCATCCAGCTTCATCAGCTTGCCGGCCGCGAGCGCCACGGCCGGAAGACTGAACACCGGCGAGTCCCAGCCGCGCGAGCTGATGTCGAGAGCGTCCACCAGGCGGCAATTGATCTCGTAGGCAAGCGCAATCGCCGTGATGAGGTCATGGCCGCGTGCGCGTTCGGATTCGGCGACCGCAAAGCACGGGGCGATATGGTCGCTCGGGTGGCTGGTCATTCTGCCGACATAGATGTCGTTCAGATCGTAATACCGGCCCGCCGAGCCATTGGCGAAAGCGGCAAGGTCGGGCGAGGTCTTACGCGCCGTGCCGATGATGGTGGCCGGGCCTTGCACGCTTTGTGCGATTTCACGGCACACGCGCACGGGCCGCTCGTCGAAGGCGGCGATGCCGCAGCCGAGCGTGTCGATGACATGCGATTTGACGCGCTCGACGGTCGCGGGATCGAGATCTTCGTAACGCAGCGCAGCCGCGTACGCGGCCAGTCTTTCCGCCAATGGCCGGGTTTCGGCGGCGCGCGCGTTTCGCGCAAAGCCGTACACGCCGAGTGCCGCTATTCCGGCGACAATGCTGCGGCGGGAAATCTTCTTGCTGTCGATCGCATCAGACATGGCGCGTGTCCCTATTGCCATGGCCGCGATAGTAGCACGCTTTTTTGGAAAACGGGCGACCGTCTATCCTTTGTCGGCACGCCCAATTTGAAGCCATAAGATCGAGCCTGCTGTATGCTAGCAACACAATGAAAAGCGTCATATTCTTGAGCCTTGCAGCACTACTTCTCGTTCAAGACCCCCAGCCGCCGGTGATCGGCGAGCAACACTACCGCATCTATCGCGGCGACGGAAGCGCGGCTACACTCGATCACCTTGTGGCCGCGTCACGAGCGGCTGTGGTCACGTTCTTAGGCGAATCTCACGACGATCCTGTCGCGCATTATCTTGAAGAGCAGATCCTTCGCAGAACCTGGGATCCCGACGCGGCACTCTCTCTGGAAATGTTCGAACGCGACGTGCAGTATGTGCTCGACGAGTACCTGGCTGGCTTTATCACCGAGAATCACCTCATCGCCAGCGGCCGCGCCTGGAAGAACTACGCCTCCGACTATCGTCCACTGATCGAGTTCGCCAAAGAGAAAAAGATGCCCGTCGTGGCCGCCAATGCCCCGCGTCGGTATGTGAACCGCGTTAGCCGCCTGGGCGTCGCGGCTCTGGCTGAAATTGAGCCTGAAGGCGGGCGGTTTTTGCCACCTATGCCCTACGCTGAGGCGTCGGCAGACTACGCGGAGAAGTTCACCCGCGCTATGGAAGAACATCGAGAAGAAGGCAAGCCACCTTCACCCAGGTCGATCGCGCTCGGTTTGGAAGCCCAAAGCCTTTGGGACGCCGCGATGGCGTACTCGATTGCGGATTTCTTGACGAAACATCCAGGCAAGAGGGTCCTTCACGTGAATGGAAGCTTTCATACAGCGCACCGGTTGGGGATCGTCGAGCACTTATTACGCTATCGTCCAAATACGCCCCTTGTAGTCGTCACGATCCTGCCTGAAGCGTCTTTCCCGGCATTCGATGCCAAGGGCATGTACGACGCCGGCACTTTTGTTGTTGTAACCGATCCAACGCTGCCGCGCACTTATCGCTCCGAATCGTCCGGACCGCAGAAAAACGATGACAAGTAGGTTGTTCTCAACTTAGATCACTTCTCTCCGGCCTCTGCGGCTTGTTTGTCGTCGGATCGGGCACCGGAGAGAATGAGTTGCATCCCGTAGTTTCCCTCATGACATGCATATTCGTACACAGGACCCTGGAACGATCTCATGGGAATCTCTCCAGACCACGGCTTTGTGTAGGTGCCTGGATCGTCAATTGTGAACTGATAGAGGAGTATGTCTGGAGCGGTCCGTGTGAAGCGCTCGGTCACGCGCATCTTCGCATCCGGGCGCCTACCCCCGCCTCCCTCCGTCATGGGTGTTCCAAACCAGCCTCGTTTGCCGTTGAAGTTGATCGTTTCCACCACAAGCGTGTTGCCTTCCCAGTGACCCCGCGAGTCGCCCATCCATTGAGGTACGACCCCATGCGGGCGCCCATCCAAAGGTATGATGCGGACGTCGTGGATCATCTCGACCGAAATTATCAGGTGATCGTGGGTTTGAATGATCTGATAGTTGTTGTTGTAGAAAGTGGGAAGCATAGGCGGCCCGCTGCTGATCCACGTGATGCATCGCTCGATGGTGGTCATGTCCTCCGGTCCGTCGTGAGGGTGCTGCTTGTGGTACGCCTGATCGGCTTCAAATCTCTTCTGGGCCGCCGGCGTTAGAGGCGGCATTCTTCCGTCTCTGGGGTCTGTGATGATGGAAGTACGCCCGTTTGCCAGGGCCCACTTAGAGTCCTCCTTAAACGCCGCATTGTAATCCCCTACTTCCCCTGGCCGCTCGGATGCCTGCCGATCCGAGGCCTTCGTTCGCTCACGCGCATCCTTTTCCAGGATCCTGGCTTCGTCATCAGTTACAAACTCTTTTCCAGCAAGAGCCAGAGGTCGTTCCAAAGGTGCCAACGTGTTATTCGACCAGTACCCGCCCAAATCCGGCCTGCCATCCGGCAGACGAGGCGCAGTCCACGTTGTCGACTTCGCGGCTGGGGCCTGGGCGGCAATCTTTGCCGGTGACAGGAAAGTAGCTAATGAGATCACTGCGAGAGCTGGGAGTCGGGAATTCATGGTCAGTCTCCTTTCGGGCAAATCACCGAACATTTAAAGAAAGGATAGCCGCGGTTTACTTCTTGTTATCTCCGTCCGGCGCGCCGGCGCCCTCCGAACCGATAAGAAGCTTTCGTCCATCGGGGAGCGTAATATCTCTTCCGCTCCCCTTGGACGACCCATCCTTGGCCTGAAAGCCGTCAACGACGACTTCGGTGCCAAGAGGAATAGTATTTTTCGTAAAGCCACGCCGGAGCAGAACGTTCGGAGTACCTGCTTCGATCATCCAGCTGGTCACCTTGCCATCCGGACCCTTCACGTCGACATGGAACCATGCATGGGGATTGACCAATTCCACCTTCGTGATCACGCCCGTAAAGTGGATCGGTTTCTTCACGTCAAATTCCGCGGAAAACGCGTGGTGCGCCCAAGCCGGTACTGCCGCCACGAACAGAGCGGCGCAGGCAACTCCAATAGCTAACTTGCTTCTCATCGGTTGTTCCTTTCTAAACGGCCCGACTCGAGCCGTGCTGTCATATTCATAGCAATTCCCCGCGCGTTTGATAGAATTGCCGACCATCTTACCGAAAACATTGAGAGAAGGCCACCAAAGGAGGACCTATGCGTCCAGTCGTGATACGCATTGCCGTCCTGACGGTTTTGCTGACATGCAAATTGTTCGGCCAGGCCCAAAGCGGGACGGTGGTCGGCACAGTTACGGACCCCGCTGGCGCCGTGGTTCCCTATGCGATCGTCACTATCACCAGCGTGGATACTGGCCTCGTCCGAACCGCTACCGCCAACGCCAACGGTCAATATCGCATTGACACGTTTCCGACCGGACCCGTCACAATAACCGTGGAGCAGCCCGGTTTTCAGAAACTGGTTCGCTCGGGCTTATCGTTAACGGCGGCTGATACGCTCACGGTCAATCTCGAGATCCCCGTCGGCAACATCCAGGAGACGGTGGAGGTGACGGAGGCGGCGCCGTTGCTGCAATCGCAGACTGCGACAGTGTCCACGCTGATCACCAATCTGCAGATGCTGGAGACGCCCATCAACGGGCGCACTTTTAACCAACTAATTCTGCTGAGCTCGGGCACCGCGCCGACACAACCCGGTGGGACCCTGACCAGCCTCACGGGCTTCAGCAGTCGCGCCAACAACACCTTCTCGATCAACGGAAATACGGCGCAAAATAACACTTACTTGATTGATGGCCTATACAACATGGGGCTCTGGACCCAGGCCCTCGTCATGGTGCCCACCATCGACTCCATCCAGGAACAACGGCTGATGGCCAACGCTTACTCGGCCCAGTACGGCGGCGCTGCCGGGGCGGTGACTCTGGTGCAGACCAAGTCGGGCACCGCTTCCTTCCATGGAGGGGTCTATCATTTTCTTCGTAACGGCGCTCTCGACGCCAACTCGTTTTTCAACAACCTCAATGGGATCGCCAAACCGATCCAAAAACGTAACGAGTTCGGCGGCACTTTTGGCGGGCCAATCCGCAAGGACAAGACGTTCTTTTTTGTGGATTATCAAGGAATCCAATGGGCCGCGCCGGCTAACGTGACAAATAGCATCGCTACGGCGGCGCAAGCGCAGATGGTCCAAACGGGCGATTTCAGCGGGCTCGGGACGACGATCTATGATCCACTCAGCGTGACTCCCACCGGACAGCGCATCGCGTTTCCCGGTAATATCATCCCGCGAAACCGTCTGAGTCCTATGGCTGCCAACATCATCAGTTTGTTGCCGCCACGGACCTCGGCCGGCGCTACGAATAACTTCGTCTGGAACCCGGTCACCGTACAGCATGTCGATCAGGCCGACGCACGAATCGACCAGAACTTCGGAGCGGCTGACCGGTTCTTCTTCAAGTACAGCATTGATAAATCCAACGCCACGGGAAATTGCACCCTTCCCCCGAACCCGGCTGCGGCCGCGCAGTTCAATGTAAATCCCCAGTGTGTGACCGGCGGTACTTTTGACTATGACATGACGGACTGGTCAGTGGTCGCAAGTTACACCAAAATTATCAGCCCGACCTTCATCAATGAGACGCGCCTCGGAGTCCTGCGCAACTTTATGGAAGATCGAGCCCCGGATCACCTTCGAGACATCGCAACTCCTTTGGGGAATCCCTCGCTCGCCGTTGATCCTCTCAACTATGGCATCCCCGCGATTCAAATCTCAGGTATCGCCACCAGCCCGATGATCGGAGGTTCGAGCGCCAATCCCGAGTTCCTGCGTACGGTTGTCTTCCAGTATGAAAACGTTGCGACTTTGAACAAAGGGAACCACAGTATCAAGTTCGGGGC
>Ga0137415_10001959_pt1 | contig 20559 bp, 20 predicted proteins | sample CZODoug3_1_1_16f_FD_183082 | JGI IMG/M metagenome (GOLD analysis project Ga0137415, IMG submission 183082) | Vadose zone soil fungal communities from Angelo Coast Range Reserve, California, USA - CZODoug3_1_1_16fungal (Hybrid Assembly) | ecosystem: Environmental > Terrestrial > Soil > Vadose...
TCGGTCGACGGTGTGGCGCTGGGTGGAGCGGTTGCGCGAACTGGGCGTGCGGGTGAAAGGGCAGCCTCGGACGGGATATTTTCTTGAAAAGGTTCCCGACATTTTGACGCCGGACATGGCGCGGAAACGGTTGAAGGGCAGTTTGTTCGGGAAACGCGTGTATCACTTTTTTAAGACGGATTCGACTAATCGCGTGGCGATGGAACTGGGGTACGCGGACGAGCCGGAAGGCGCGGTGGTGCTGGCCGAGGAGCAGACGGCGGGGCGAGGGCGCGCGGGGCGGAGTTGGCATTCAGAACGGGGCGCGGGACTTTATGTGACGTTGCTGCTGCGGCCGAAACTTTCGCCGGTACAGGCGCCGCTGCTGACGATGCTGGCGGGATTGTCGGCGCATACGGCGGTGCTGGCGCAGACGGGGTTGTCGGCGGAGTTGAAGTGGCCGAACGATTTGTTGCTGAACGGGAAGAAATTGGGCGGGATTCTGACGGAGATGCACGCGGAGCCGAACGCGGTGCGGTTTGTGATTGTGGGGATCGGGATTAATGTCAGCCAGGAGAAATTTCCCGGGGAGCTGGCGGCGACGGCGACTTCCTTGCGCAAGGAGACAGGCCGGCTACATTCGCGGCTGGAGATTCTGGTGAAGTTGCTGAGCCAATTCGAGACCGACTACAATCGGTTTCTGCGGGAAGGCGCGGGGTATGTGGTGCAGAGATTTGAATTGGTTTCGAGCTTTGCGAATGGGAAGCGCGTGAAGGTGGATACGGGGCGGGAGACGTTTGTGGGAACGACCGAGGGATTGAGCACGGAGGGGTTGTTGATGGTGAAGAAAGAGGATGGCGGGAGTGTTACGGTGATTGCGGGGGATGTGACGGAAGAGAGGTAAGGCAGTTCAGGAGTTCAGGAGTTCAGGAGTTTGAGAGTTGAAGAATTAAGAAGTAGGGAAATGAAATAATGAAATAAAGATTCGAGAGAAGAGGATAACGCAGAGGCGCAGAGGGCGCTGAGGAAGCGCGGAGAAGAAGCGGAGAACCCCAAGAGGGCCGGGCGAGCCCGGCCCCTACAAAGTGGAGATGGTTTGTAGGCGGGTGGTTGGGATTGGAATCGGGACGGGAGTTGGAACGCTAGGGCCACCTGAAGGTGGCCGCTACGGGGACGGGATGCTGCTGACGATTGATGTGGGGAATACGAATACGGTGCTGGGGGTGTTTCGCGGGGAGGAGTTGATCGCGAACTGGCGGTTAACGACGGCGCGGGCGCAGACGGTGGATGAGTATGGCGTGCTGACACGGAATTTGTTTTCGTATGCGGGGTTGAATCAGGAAGACATTACGGGAGTGATGATCAGTTCGGTGGTGCCGCCGGTGAATTGGACGCTGGCGGAGATGTCGCGAATTTATCTGGGGAAGAAGGCGCTGTTTGTGGAGCCCGGCGTGAAGACGGGGATGGCGGTGCTGGTGGACAATCCGATGGAAGTGGGAGCGGACCGGATTGTAAATGGAGTGGCGGCGTTTCACCAGTATGGCGGGCCGTGCATCGTGATTGATTTTGGGACAGCGATTACATTTGACGTGATTTCGGCGAAGTGCGAATACCTGGGCGGGGTGATTGCGCCGGGGATCGGGATTGCGTCGGAGGCGCTGTTCAGCAGGGCGGCGCGGTTGCCACGCGTGGAGATCAAGGACCCGGGAAAAGTGATTGGGACGAATACGGTGACGCATATGCAGGCAGGGCTTTATTACGGCGCCGTGGATATGGTGGACGGGATGCTGATGCGGATTAAGGCGGAATTGAAGAGCGAGGCGAAGGTGGTGGCTACCGGTGGGCAGGCTCGGCTGGTGGCGAAGGGGACGAAGCATATTCAGCATGTGGATGAGTTTTTGACTCTGGTGGGGTTGCGATTGGTTTGGGAGAGGAATCAACATGGGGAGACGGCGGGGGCGGAGAATGAGAAGAAGTTAAAAGTTAAGAGTTAGGGTTGAAGAATTCGGAGAAGAGAGATTAACGCAGAGGCGCTGAGAGCGCAGAGTGAAAGATCCTAAGAAAAGAGATTTTGAATTGTGGGGATTGGAACGATAGGACATCTGGGTCGCTTTTCGTAAACCGTAAAAGCGGTGGCAGAGCCACCGCACTCCAAAATGGAAAATTGGAACTACTTTAATTACTTCACGGAAATCGAAGAACATTTCTGGAAGAAGCGCGGGGCGCACCTGCTGGTTTCGCCGCTGGATTGGGCGATCATGGAGACCTGGCAGAAGGCCGGGGTGCCGCTGGAAGCAGCGCTGAAGGGGATCGACCGGGCGTTTGAGAGTTACCAGCGGTCGCGGCGCGGCGCGGGGAAACCGTTGAAGAGTTTGGCTTACTGCACGGATGCGGTGCTGGAGGCGGCGGAGGAAAGCCAGGAGGCGGCTGTGGGGGCGCAGCCTTCGAATGGGAGGGGGCCCGCGAGAGAAGCGTTTTCCCGGGAAGATGTGCGGGCTTATCTCGAAAAGAATATTGAGTTGTTGAGGGAAGCGGCGGAGAGGGTTGGCGATTCGCAGCCGCCGGTGGCTGCGCTGCTTGGGAATGTGGCTAATTCCCTTTCCGGGGCGATGATGCTGCTGGAAGCGCCGAAGCAGGTGGACTTGGAAGATTTGGAGCGGCGGCTGACGATCCTGGATGAGAAGATGCATGCTTCGCTGCTGAGCCATGCGAGCGAAGAGTTGATGCTGAAGATCCGGCGCGAGGTGGATTCGCAATTGGCGGGGTATCGGCGCAAAATGAAGGCAGCACAACTGGCCGTGGTGGAAAAGCAATATTTGCAGAAACGTTTGTTGGATGAATATCGGTTGCCGCGATTGAGTTTGTTTTATTTTGTGTAGATCAGAGTTCCCACGATCAAATGAGTTTTGAGTGACATTCAAAAAGCGCCCGCCTCAGAAGGCGACCGCTACAAAGGCAAGAGAGCGGCGGACCCTTCACTGAAAGCGTTCAGGGTAAAGGATGAGAGTGGACATTTATGGCTGATGAGTTACTATTATCAATTGAGAAGCTGATTTATGGCGGTGAGGGATTGGCACACGCTGACGGCAATACCGTGTTCGTTCCTTACGTGCTCCCGGGGGAGCAGGTGCGGGCGGCGGTGCGCACGCGGAAGAAGAAACTTATTCACACAAGTTTGGTGAAAGTGGAGCAGGCAGCGACGGAGCGGATTGCCGCTCCATGCCCGCACTTTCAGGTGTGCGGGGGATGCGATTACCAGCACATTGAGATTTCGGAGCAGGTGCGGCTGAAGAAAGAGATTCTCAAAGAGACGCTTTCGCGGCTGGGAGGGATTTCCTGGGACGGGGCGATTGCGGAGCATACCGCGCAGCCTTACGGGTACAGGAACCGGGCGCAGTGGGCTTACCGGGAGGCGCTGCCGCGGGCGCTTGGATATTTTCAGACGGAGAGCGCGCGGATTGTGCCGATTGATCAGTGTCCGGTGCTTTCGCCGGCGTTGCATGAGGCGTTTCAGATATTGCAGGAGATGGCGCGGGCGAATACTTTGCCGACCGGGTTGCTGGAGATAGAGGCGTTTGCGGATTCGACGGATACGAAGATTGCGTTGAATGCGGCGTTTGAGCGGTTTGTGAAACCGGCGAAGGGATTGATTGCGGATTTCAAGGGGGCGCTGCCGAACCTGGAGAGCTTGTTGTTATTGGATCAGAGCAAGAACAGGTTTGAGTTGTCGGGGCCCGGGTATTTGCAGCAACAGGCGGGCGGATTTACGTTTCGCGTGAATCACCTGTCGTTTTTTCAGGTGAACCGGTTCTTGATTGAGGAGTTGCTGCGGGCGGTGGTGGGCGGGAAGAAGGGCGGGTTTGCGCTGGATCTTTATGCGGGCGTGGGGTTTTTCACTATTCCGCTGGCGAAGGCGTTTTCGCGGGTGGTGAGCGTGGATGCGAATCTGGCGGCGACGCAGGATTTGCGGGAGAACGTAAAGACTGCCGGCGTGGAAGTGGTGTCGGAGAACGAGCATACGGAAGAGTTTTTGAAGAAATTTACGGAGCAGCCGGATTTTGTAGTGCTGGATCCGCCGCGGGCGGGGCTGGGCGCCGAGACAGCGGCGCGGCTGGCGACATTGGGGGCACCGGAGATTGTTTATCTTTCATGCGACCCGTCCACGCTCGCCAGGGATTTGGCGGTTTTGACGGGTTCGGAGCGGAAGCAGCAGACGGAGACGGCGCCCGGGCATCGCTATGAGGTTTCGGAAGTTCAACTGTTTGATCTTTTCCCGCAGACGTATCACATCGAAACGCTGGTGAGGTTACGAAGAGTGACATGAGGATTCCGGCCGTGGCGATTGCCGTAGCGTTTTCGGGCGGCATTTTGCTTGGCCGGGGATTGCATCTCTCGCATGGCGTTTTAGGAATTTCCTTCCTTGGCATTTTTTTCCTTCTGATTGTTGGGATGTTTTTTGCATGGAGCGACAGGCTTTGGGCGGCAGCGATTTTTTCGCTGCTCGGATGGATTGGACTGGGCGCGCTTGGGATAGTTGTGGCTTCGCGGCCATTGGCGGCGGAGCACGTTTTGAGGCGGATTGCGACGGGGCAGATTGAATTGAGGACGCCGCTGCGGTGGTATGGGTATTTGCGGAGCGAGCCGGCGCGATTGGCGTGGGGCATTGGGCTGGAGATGGAACTTTCTGGCGTGGAAACGGCGGAGGGGATGATTCCGGTTTCGGGCGGTATGCGGGTGGGATTTACGCCGAAGGAAGGCGAGGCGGCGCTGCCGGAGGTTCATGCGGGGGATGAAGTATCCGTGCTGGCGCTGGCGAAGCTGCCGCTGGTTTTCAGGGATGCGGGAGCGTTTGACCGGCGGGAATATCTGACGCAGCAGAATATTCATTTGCTGGCGACGTTGCGAGCCAGTTCCCTGCTGGAGCGAATTTCGACGCCGCCGGCGACGATGGGGACGCGGCTGGCGCGGTTGCGGGCCTTGCTTCGTGAGCGACTGGATTCGCTCTATCCCGATGCGCCGCAGACGGCGGGAATCTTGCGGGCGATGTTGTTGGGCGACCGGAGTTTAGTGGATCAGGCGGAGTCGGTGGATTTTCAGAAGACAGGCGTGTTTCACGTGCTGGTGGTGGCGGGATTGCATGTGGGGGCGCTGGCGTACTTTTTGTATTGGTTGGGGAAGCGGTTGCGATTACCGCGGACGTTGGCGACGGTTCTGCTGCTGGCGGCGCTTTTCGCTTATATCGCGGTGGTGGAGCAGCGGGCGCCGGTTTTGCGAGCGGGATTGATGACGGGGATTGTGGTGCTGGCGGGCTTTTTTTATAGACGGCTGGAAATTTTGAATTCGGCGGCAGTGGCGGCGCTGGTATTGCTGGTAGCGAAACCGTCGTCAGCGTTTGATACGAGCTTTCAGTTGTCGTTTTTGGCGATTGGGTGCATTGCGGGGGTGGCGGTGCCGTGGATGGAGCGGCATGTGCAGCCATATGTTGGAGCGTTGTATGGTTGGCGCGATGTGACGCGGGACGGGGCGTTTTCCGCGCGGCAGGTGCAGTTCCGGCTGGATTTGCGGGCGGCCGCGGCGGCGCTGACTTCCAGATTATCCGCGCGAAACGCGAAGTGGGCGGAGGGTTTTGGGGTGAAGGCGCTTGGATGGTCGCTGCGCGGTGGAGAGATGATCGCGCTTTCCGTGGTGCTGCAGTTTGGGATGCTGCCGCTGATGGCGCGGGATTTTCACCGGGTGACGTTGATGGGGCCGCTGGCGAATCTGTTTGCGGTGCCGTTGACGGGCGTGATTGTGCCGCTGGGATTTTTTACGTTGGGAAGCGCGGTGATTGTGCCGCCGATTGCGCGAGTGCTGGCGTGGCCGCTGGGGTGGCTGGTTGCGTTGCAGGGGTATGTTGTTGCGTGGTTCGCGGGATTCGCGCATGGGAGCTATCGGATTCCGGGACCGCCGGTTTGGGTTACGGTTTCCTTTTTTGCATGCGGAATCGTGCTGGCGGTGAGCTTGCAGATGGAGTTGCGTTATGGACGGCACATAAAGTGGCTCGCGTCGGTGGGATTGCTGCTTGCGTCGTTGGTGATTGCGACTTATCCCTTCCCTGCCGCGGAGGAACGTGGCGCACTGGAGGTGGATGTACTGGACGTGGCGCAGGGGGATTCGATTTTGGTGATTTCGCCAAGGGGGAGCACGCTGCTGATTGACGGCGGAGGAAGATTTGCAGGATTTCGTGGGCGCGAAGAGGTTCCGGGGCCGGATCCGGGAGAAGAGGCGGTGTCGGCGTATTTGTGGTCGCGGGGGATACAGAGGCTGGACGCCGTGGCGCTGACGCATGCGCATCAGGACCACATTGGGGGATTGAAAGCGGTGCTGGAGAATTTTCAGGTTGGGCGGCTGTGGCTGGGGCGTGAAACGCAGACTCCCGCGCTGGGGCAGCTGAAGAAAATTGCCGAAGGGCGGCACATTCCGATCGAACACGAATTGCGCGGGCAGAGTTTTTTGTGGGATGGCGTGCAGGTGGATTTTTTGTGGCCGCAGATTCCGCCGGAGGAGATTGCGCCGAGCGCGAAGAATAATGATTCGCTGGTGGTGCGGCTGCAGTACAAGGAACGTAGCGTGCTTTTGCCGGGGGACGCGGAGAAGCAGGCGGAGTACGCAATGCTCTCGGAAACGGAGGCGGGGAAACTTCATGCGGATGTTTTGAAGGTGGGGCACCACGGAAGCAAGAATTCGACGATGCCGGAATTTCTGGAAAGCGTGGGACCGCAAATCGCGATTATTTCAGCGGGGGAGCAGAATCCGTATGGGCATCCGAGCCCGGAGCTGCTGGAACGGTTGCGGGGGAGCGGGGCGCGGATTTTGCGGACCGATCAGGAAGGGGCGGTACAGGTGGTTACGGATGGACATAGTTTGCGCGTGAATTGTTTCGTGAAGTGTGAGCAGGTGGAGCAAGAGAAGGCAAACGCTGAGGCGAGAAGGTAAGGAGACTGAAATCCATGAAAACCCGCACTCTCAAAAGCGGAGGGTGCAGCACCCGGCAAGGGCGCCCGCCTCGGAAGGCGGCCGCTACAAAAGAAAGAAAAATCCCAAGAGCGGGCCGGGCAAGCCCGGCCCCTACACAGGCAAGAGCACAGGCAGGAATGCCTGTGTTGCGAATCGATGCTTCAGGCTACGTGAAGTCGCCAGATCACGACTAGGGCCAGGAGCAGACATAGGAAACCGAGGGCGGCTTGGTATTCGTGGTTTTTCCGGTATTGGGACCAGGAGAAAGAGCCGGCGGTGGTGGCGACTTGTTTTGGCGCGGTCAAGCGAGGAAAGAAGAGCGGGACGGATTTTGCGTAGGCGTCGAATTGGGCGCCGTGATGGCCGCGGAGTTCGATTTCTTCGCGGCGCATGACGAGCGTGTAAACGAGCGCGAAATACAAAAGGAGCAGGACGGCGGAGGGCCAGGAGTTCATGGCCATTGCGGCGCCGAGGGCGAGGATGCTGCTGCCGAAGTAGAGGGGATTGCGGGTGCGGGCGTAGGGGCCGGTGGTGGTGAGGACGGCTTGCTTGTGGAGATAGCCGGCGGCGTAGGCGCGAATGGCGAGGCCGAGGAGGCCGACACAGGCGCCGATCAGAATGGGAAGAGGTTTGGGACGCGAAAGAAATAAAACTACGACGGCGAGTAAGTAGCCGGTGCGGACGCGCCAACGGGCGAAGAAATCGAGCGGGTTCATGCGGAGGCTCCGAGACGGCGCTGGACCGCGTCGAAAACCTGGGCGACGGAGATTTTGAGGAGAGAGGGATTGGTTTGGGTTTCGCGCTTGTGGGTTGTGTCGGCTTCGGGATCGCGGAGGACGAAGGGCTGCGGCGGGTAGGGGCCGTTGCGAGTGGGATTGGTGGGGCCGAAGATTGCGACGGCTTTTGTGCCGAGGGCGATGGCGAGATGGAGCGGCCCCGTGTCTCCCCCGACGATGCACTGGGCGCCTTGGAGCAGGGCCATTAATTGGCCGAGTTCGCCGTCGTAGAGGAATGGATCGGCGTTGCCGCTTGCGGATTTCACCGCGGCGGCGAGATTTTCTTCGCCGGGGCCGTAGTTAATTACACAGCGTACGTTCAGATCTTCACGAATTTTGTGGCAAAGTTCGCCGAAGCGTTTGGCGGGCCAGCATTTGGAGCGCCAGCCGCCGCCGGGGCTCAACACAACATAACGGCCAATGCCTGCGGCGACGAGATCGGAACACACTCGCTGACGATCGGTTTCGTTTACCTGCAACTTTATTGGGCCTACCGCGGTTTGTGCGCCCGCCCGCACCGACAATTCGCCATTTTGATCGGCGATGTGAGCGGCGCGCGCGGGCACGCGATCGGTGTAGAGGATTGGCACTCCAAATTCACGGATGGTTTCGGAAGAGAAGCCGATTCGTTTGGGGACCCCAGCCAGGAATGGGAGGAGTGCGGATTTCCAGAGGCCTTGATAGTCGATGGCGGCATTCCAGCGCTGGGCGCGGATTTTCGCGACGGTTTGGCGGACGCTTGCGAGATTGCGGGAATCGACCGGCCAGATTTGGGTGGCGAGGCCGCTGCTGGCGACAAGATTCACCCAGCGGGGGTGCGTTAGCCAGATGATTTCGGCGCGCGGGAACGAGTTGCGCAAGCCAGAGACGGCGGGAAATGTGTGGACAATATCGCCGAGGGAGCCGAGACGGACGGCTAGGAAACGCGGTTCAGACATGCGGGGCCTTGCGGATGGCATCGAGAAGCGAGCGCGTGGAATGGTCTTTGGGGTCGCCGACGATGGCTACGCGGATGCCGAGGCGGGCCGCGACGGCTCGCTCGGGGACGGAGTCGGCGGTGTAGTCGGTGCCTTTGGCGTGGACGTCGGGACGGAATTCTTCGAGGAGTTTTTCGACGTTGAGTTCGGAGAAAATTACGACGTAGTCCACTGTGCGGATAGCAGCGACGAGAAGGGCGCGGGCTTGTTCGTCGAGAATGGGACGGCCGGGGCCTTTGAGAAGGCGAGCACTTGAATCGGAGTTGACGGCTACGACGAGGATGTCGCCTTCGGCTTTTGCACCGGCCAGATAGCGGGTGTGACCAACATGGAGCGTATCGAAGATGCCGTTGGCGAGGACAATGTGCTGGCCGCGTTGTTTGCGGCCGCGCAATAAGGCGACCAGGTTTTCTGGGGTGACGATTTTTTCTTGGGCTTTGCGCATGGGTCAGGAAGTTTTGCCCGAGGCGGAAGAGCCGATGGCTTCGAGGAGTTCCGCGCGGGAGACGGTGGCGGTGCCGCGCTTCATGACGACCAAGCCACCGGCAATATTGGCGAGATGCGCGGCCTCGAGGGGCGTGGCGCCGCTGGTGAGACCCAATGTGTAGGCGGCGAGGACAGTGTCGCCCGCGCCGGTGACGTCGACAGCCTGATCACTGCCGTGGACGGGAATGTGGACGGTTTCCATGCCGCGTTGAAAGAGGGCCATGCCGTCACGGCCACGGGTGATGACGAGGGATTCGAGTTTCATTTGCTCGAGCGTGGCGCGGCCACAGCGTTCGAGTTCGGCGAGATTTTTTCCGATGGCGGTGTGGTGGAGGGCTTCGATTTCACCTTCGTTGGGAGTGGCGGAATGGAGGCGGGAGTGTTTGTAGTCGGTGAGGCGGTACCGGGAATCGAGTGTGGCGAGTGGCGGACGTTTGCTGGAAGAAAGTATTTTGCCGAGTTCGGGCGGGTTGGCGACGCCGAAACCGTAGTCGGAGACGGCAAGGGCGTCCGCTTTTTTCAAAGATTTCGCGAGGGTGGATTGAATTTTGTTGTGAATTTCGGTGGGCAGCGGCCGGTCGGGTTCGTAGTCCACGCGGAGAACTTGCTGGCCGACTTTGTGGGCCCAGCCGGCGAGGAAGCGGGTTTTCGTCGGGGTTGTCCAGCCTTTGACACGGACGATGCCGGAGACATCCACTTTTTTCTGGCGGAAGAATTCGAGGAGGCTGTCGCCGGCCTGATCTTCGCCGACGGCGGTGACGGGAATCACTTTGGCGCCGAGAGCAGCGAAATTATTTGCGGCGTTGGCGCCGCCGCCAGGGACGATCTGGGTTTCGCGATGCTTGAGGATGAGGACCGGGGCTTCGCGGGAGACGCGGGTGATGTCGCCGAACTGGAAGGCGTCGGCAACGAAATCGCCGAGGACGACGACAGTTTTTGTGGAGAAGCGCTCGACATAATCGGCGAGCGCGACGAGATCCACGGATGGAGCGGGGGCCAACTGTTTTTTGGAGCGCTTGGTCATTTGTCCCTCAGAATCCAATCCACCGCGGTCTCCAGATTTTCGGCAACCAGGTCCGGCTGCCTGGGCCAGGATTGCGCGTGCCAGGTAAAATCGCCGAGGCCGTAGCCCGTTTTCACGAAAATTGCCTTTGCGCCCGCGTTGAAGGCGAGTTCCATGTCGCCGTAGCGATCGCCGACAACGAAAGAGCGCTTCAGGTCGAGGCCAAGTCCCCGCGCCGCGCGATGCAACATGCCTGGATTCGGCTTGCGGCAGTCGCAGTTGTCCGACTGATCGTGCGGACAATAATAAACCGCATCGAGATGCGCGCCGGCCTGGGCCAGTTCCCTTTTCATCCGTTCGTGGACATCGTGCAGCAGCGATTCCGGGAAATAGCCGCGGGCCACGCCGGATTGATTGGTGACGACGACCACGGGTACACCCGCCTGATTCAAGCGGCGGATGGCCTGGGGCGCAAACGGAAACATACGAAAACGGTCGAGATGATTCAAGTAGCCGACTTCTTCGGCGATGGTGCCATCACGATCAAGGAAGACGGCGGGGCGGAGCGCGGAGGGATCAGGCAGAAGGCACCTCCGAGAGCGCTGATTGCAGGGCGAATTCGACCATCGCGGGCGTGACGGCGGTCATGCAGCGATGATCGGTGGGGCAGCGGCGAAGGAAGCATGGGCTGCAATAGGGCTTTTGCTGGACGATGGTGATGCGCGGAGTGACCGGGGCGGTGCCATTGGGATCGGTGGGACCGAAGATGGCGACCACCGGGAGGCCGACGGCGGCGGCGACGTGCATGGCACCGGAATCGTTGCCGAGGAAGAGGTGGCACTGGGAAAGGAGGGCGGGGAGATCGGCGATGGAGGTTTTGCCGGTGAGGTTGATGGGGGCGCGCTGCAATTCGGAGGCGATCGCGGTGGAGACGGGGAGTTCGCCGGGAGTGCCGAAGAGAATTACGTCGGCGTCGGTGTGGGAAAGCAGCGCGTTTAAAGATTTGGCGAAGCGCTCGGGTGGCCAGCATTTGGCGGAACCGTAGGATGCGCCGGCGCCCACGGCGATGCGGGCGGCGTGGGGTCTTGCGCCGTTTTCGAGAAGAGTTTGCGTGGCTCGCTGGCGGGCGGCGTCGGGGACTCGCAAGGTGATATGGGGCTCGTCGGCGAGTTGATCGAGCCAACCGGCGCGGCGGAGAAGTTCGAGATAGTAAAACTTTTCGTGCGGGGGAATTTCGCCGGACTTGGGGACAGGGATGGCTTTGGTGAGCAAGAGGCTGCGGGCATCGCGGGCGTATCCGATGCGCTGGGGGATTTGGGCGCGCCAGGCGAGCCAGGCGGCGTCGAAGGCGTTTTGGAGGAGGAGTGCGATGTCGAATTTGCGGTTGCGGAGATCGGCGGCGAGTTTTTCGCGGCCGCTCCAGCCGCGGTGAACGCCGTTTGGATCATAGGGGATTAGCTCATCGCAAATTTGTTGATCGCGATAAATGTCGGCGACGTAGGGGCGGGCGACGATGCTGATCGCGGCATCTGGATGGCGCTGGCGGATGGCGCGCAACGCGGGGAGGGCCATGATGGCGTCGCCTACCCAGTTTGTGGCACGAATCATGATCTTCAGACTCTTCATACCAGGGCGCTCCTGGCGGAGAGGCGTTCGCGGATGAAACCGAAAAACGCGTCTTGCTGCGGGAGTTCCATTTCGATTACGGCGATGAAAACAGGAAATTCGACGAATGAAACGCCAGAGAGATTTTGCGCGTCTTTTTCGGTGGTGACGAATGCTTTCGCGCCGCTGGCGCGGGCTACTTGCTCGAGTTCGAGAGCGTCGCGCTGATCGTAGCGGTGGTGATCGGGAAATTCGCTGGATTGAGCGACGGGAATGTTCCAGGTCTTCAGGTCGTGAAAGAAGGCTTTGGGGTTGCCGATGCCGCAGAAGGCGTAGAACGGGCCGGCGCCGATTTCCTGGGTGGAGAGGAGCTGAATTCCGGCGCCGAGGCGGCGGAAACCGAGGAGGCGAGTGACGGCGGAAAATACGGGATAGTCTTGCAGCTTTTCTATTGTAGCGAGGGTGGCTGGGGAAGCTTCGAGGCGGGTGATGACGAGAAGATCGGCGCGATCCATGGCGGAGACGGGTTCGCGGAGGTGCCCGGCGGGCAAAAGGCTTTCGCGGCCGAGGGGTTGCGAGGCATCCATGAGGAGGATGTTGACGTCGCGAAAAAGCGGGAGATGCTGGAAGCCGTCGTCGAGAAGAAAAATGTCCACGCCTTTGGCTTCGAGTTGGCGGCCTTGTTCGTACCGATCGGGGCCGACGCCAAACATCACGCGATCCTGGAGACGGAATTTCATCAGCTCGATTTCGTCGCTGGTGCCGGCGGCGCCTTTGTAGCCGCGGGTTAGGATGCCGACGCGTTTCCCTTCGGCGAGAAGACGTTCGGCTAGAAAGATTACCATGGGGGTTTTGCCGGTGCCGCCGACGGTGAGATTACCTACGCTGATTACGGGAGTGTCCAGGCGTTTCGTTTTGAGAGTTCCCTGCGCATAGAGGCGGGCGCGGAGACGCGAGAGATCGCCGTAAATTACCGAGGCGGGCCACAGAAGGAGACGCAGCCACGGCGGCAGAGTCATCGCGCGGCACCACCGAGGTGCTGGGCGATGGCGGCGAGGGCGCGATCGAGCGCGCCGCGGCTGCTTTCCACTAGTTGGCGCGCCGTGCCGCCCATGCGATTCATCTTTTCAGGATCTTTCAGGAGGTGAATCATTTCTACGCCCGCGTCTTCGGGGCTTGCGACCTGGATAGCGGCGTTGGATTCGACGAAGCGGGCGGCCATGCTGGCGAAATTTTCCATGGAAGGGCCGAAGACGGGGACTTTGCCGAAGGCAGCGGGCTCGAGGATATTGTGGCCGCCGGAATCCACGAGCGAACCGCCGACAAAAACGCCGTCGGCGAGGCGATACAGAGAGGCTAGTTCGCCGATGGAGTCGAGTAACAGAACGGTGACGTCGTCGGAGATGCCGTTGTGGCTGGGGTTTGCGTTGGGGGAAATGCCGGGACCCGGAAGAGACAATTGGGAGCGGCGGATGAATTTGCGGTGGGATTCTTCGATGAAATCGGCGGCGGGGGTGAAACGTTCGGGCTTGCGCGGTGCGAGGACGAGGAGGGCTTTGGGAAAATCGCCCTGCACTACGCCGAAGACTAGCAGCGCGAGTGGTTCTTCCGTGGCGACCACACTGCCGGCTACGATGAGCGGTCGGCGGCCGTGGCGAGCGCATTCTTCTTCGAGCCACTTTGCGAGAGGAGTGGGGGCCGGCAATTCGAGATCGTATTTGAGATTGCCGCTGACGGTTACTTTTTCGGGCGGGGCACCCAGGGCACGAATGCGGTCGGCGTCTTGTTGGGACTGCATTAAGAATCCGGCCGCTTGGCTGAGGGCGGACTTGAGAAGGGGCTTCAGATAGAAGCCGAAAATGTTGAGATAACTCTGCCAGCGGGCGAAGGAGCGGTCGGAGATGCGGCCGCTGATGAAGAGGACGGGGATTTTGCGGCGACTGGATTCGCGGAGGAAGTTGGGCCAGATTTCGGTTTCGAGGATGATGACGATGGCGGGTTTGACGGCGTTGAGAACGCGGCGAACGCTGAATGCCCAGTCGAGGGGGAAATAGATTACGGCGTCGGCGAAGGGCATGCGCTCTTTGGCGAGGGCGTAACCGGTGAGGGTGGTGGTGGAGACGACGAGCGGGCGTTGGGGGTAGGAGTCCTTCAGGCGGCGAGCGAGGGTTACGCCGGAGAGGGCTTCGCCGACGGAGACGGCGTGAATCCAGATGGAGCCGGGATGTTGAGCGGGGAGTTTTTCGAGTTCCGAAATGGAAAAGCCGAGGCGTTGGCTGAGATTGGAAAGATATTTGCCGTGGCGCAGGCCCTGGATGAGCCAATAGGGCGACGTCAACAGGGCGGCCAGACCCATCAATACGCTATAGAGGAAATACACTCGATGTGACTCCGGTTGTTCCGGGATTCGCGTGCGCCCGAGGGCCGAGGAGCCGAGCAACCCGGCTTCTCCCCCAAGAATCGAAGGCCTCAGGATGCAAACAGTCTATTATAGCCTCATGAAGAAACTCCTTGCTGTGGTTGTGGTGGTGTTTCTGGGGATTTTATTGGGGCGGGTTGCGTTTGGGCAACAGAGCAGACCTTTGCGGACGTCTATTCTGGATGCGCACGAGGGCGTGACAATCGGGGTGGAGCCGTGGACGCAGGCAAACCGTTACAAGGAAAAATTTCCGAAGAAGACACCGTTTGCCGCGGGGATTGTGGCGCTTCGGCTGAGCATTCGGAACGACAATGAGGAGGCGGTGAAATTGAATTTGCATCGCATCCGGTTGCTGGTGCAGTTGGATCAGGACAACAAGCAGGAGTTGGAGGCTCTGACGGCGGATGATGTGGCGGATGCGGTGATGTTGAGGCAGAACGGAAAAGATCCGACGGCGCGGAGGTTGCCGATACCGTTGCCGATCAGCCGGCCGAAACCTACGCGGGACAAGAATTGGGAGGAGTTTCACGGGGACTGCCAGAATGCGGGGATGCCCTCGAGTGTGATTGGGGCGCACAGCACGATGGAAGGGCTGGTGTATTTCGATTTGCGCGGGGAGTGGGATTTGTTGCAGACGGCGAGGTTGTATGTGCCGGATTTGCAGAGGATGACGTCGAAGGAGGCGATTTCGTATTTTGATATTGATTTCAGCCGGGGGACGGGGAATTAGATTTTTGTAGCGGCCACCTTCAGGTGGCCGACCCGCGAAGATTTCTATTATTGAGTAACTATATTTATTTATGGTATACACACGCGTACCTTCGTGACATGTGTTATGACCTTCCCGCGCAAGAAGATTCGCCTTCCTGTAGCAAGCTACCTCGGACTGAGAAGATATTTCCTTACGTTCTGCTGTTTTGAACGGCGCAAGCACTTCCTCCAAATAGATTTCAATCAATATTTTGTGGACAAGTTGAAGGAGCACTCGGCTAGCCATCAATTTGAAGTGCCGGCTTATTGTTTGATGCCGGACCATGTACATCTGTTAATGGAGGCATTGGCGGTCAATTCAAATCTAGCGCCATTTGTGAAGGCGCTTAAGCAGGTGACGGGCTTTGAGTTTGAGCGGCGGACTGGGCAGCGGCTGTGGCAACGGTATTACTACGATCATGTTTTACGGCCGAAGGATGATCCTAATTCCGTGGCTTGGTATATTTGGTTGAATCCTGTTCGCGCGGGTTTGTGTGAAGAGCCGAAGGGGTTTCGATTCTTGGGTTCGATGACCGGGTTGTGGCCGACGGGGACAAGAGCGGATTCGATTTGGGTTCCGCCAAAGAAAGAGAACGGGGCCACCTGAAGGTGGCCGCTACGCGGGGAAAATTCGCGGATTTGCCGGGGCGTGCGGCGTCGGCTAACATGGTTGAGCGAAAACTATTCTGATTGCCCCGGACTCCATGGAAAACCTGCTTGAGAAATTGAATCCTGAACAACGTCTGGCTGCGGAAACTACGGAAGGGCCGGTGTTGATCCTTGCCGGCGCCGGGACTGGGAAGACTCGCGCGGTTACGTTTCGCATGGCAAATTTGATTGCTAAGGGGACGCCGGCGGACGCGATTCTGGCGGTGACGTTCACGAACAAGGCAGCGGAGGAGATGCAGACTCGCGTGAGCGATTTGCTGCTGCGGGCGGGTGTGCCTCCGGAGCGGCCGTGGATTTCGACGTTCCATTCGCTGTGCGCGCGGCTGCTGCGGCGCGAGGCGGTGCACGCAGGGTTGGCGAAGGATTTTGCGATTTACGACGATGACGACCAGTTGGCGGCGGTGAAGCTGGCGATGGCGAAGCTGCAGATTGACGACGAAGCGCTGACGCCGCGGAATGTGCTGAGCAAAATCAGTTATGCGAAGAATCACGCGCAGGCGCCGGAGCAAATGCGCGCGGAGGCGTTTGGGCCGGACACGCGGAAGGTTGCGGATATTTACGCGGGTTACGAGACGCTGCTGAAACAGAGCAAGGCGGTGGACTTCGACGATTTGCTGCTGCGGTCGGCGCGGCTGCTGCGGGAAGTGCCGGAGGTTCGCGATCGGTGGCGGAAGCGGTTTGCGTACCTGCATGTGGACGAATATCAGGATACGAATCGCGTGCAGTATGAATTGCTGCGGATGCTGACGAACGAACAGAAAAATGTTTGCGTGGTGGGCGACGAGGACCAGTCGATTTACCGGTGGCGGGGCGCGGATGTTTCGATTCTGTTAAGTTTTTCGCAGGACTTCCCTGCTGCGAGGGTGATACGGCTGGAGCGGAATTATCGCTCCACGCAGAAGATTCTTGACGCGGCTGGGGCGGTGGTGGCGAACAATCCGGACCGGCTGGGGAAGACGCTGCGCGCGGAAAATGAGGCGGGCGGGAATCTGCGCTATTTTGAGGCGCGGGATGCGCAGGCGGAGGCGGAGTTTGTGGCCGGGGAGCTCGAGAAGATTTTGAGCGACGATCCGGACCAGACTTGCGCGGTGGAATACCGGACGAATTTTCAGTCTCGGTCGTTTGAAGAAGCTTTCAGGCGGCGCGGCGTGCGGTACAAGTTGGTTGGCGGATTCAGTTTTTACAATCGCGCGGAGGTGAAGGATACGCTGGCGTATGTACGGCTGGCGCTGCATCCGGAGGATGATGTTTCGCTGCTGCGGGTGCTGAATGTGCCGGCGAGAGGAATTGGGAAAACGACGGTGGATGCGCTGCGCGATGTTGCGCAGAAAGAATCGCTGTCGTTCTGGGACGCGATGGAATCGATTATGACGAATCCGGCGTCGAGCCGGGCGGTGGCGCCGCTGCGGGCGTTTCGCGAATTGATTCAGCGGCTGCAGGAAGGTTATTCGACGAAGGAGCCGGCGGATTATTTGCGCTATGTGCTGGACGAGACCGGCTACATGAGTGCGCTGAAGGACCGGAACATGCCGGAAGACGTGGCGCGGATTGAAAACCTGGAAGAACTGGTGCGCGCGGTGGCCGAGGCGATGGATGCAGGGGAATCGTTCACGGAATTTCTGGATGCGGCGGCGCTGGTGAGCGACGCGGATTCGTTTGAGGGGAAGCCGGGAGTTACGTTGATTACGCTGCACAGCACGAAGGGGCTGGAGTTTGACCACGTTTTTCTAACGGGGATGGAGGATGGGATTTGCCCGCACAGCCGGTCGATCAATGAAGAGAAAGGGATTGAGGAGGAGCGGCGGCTGGTGTACGTGGGGATGACGCGGGCGCGGAAGACGCTGACGCTGACACGGGCAGTGTACCGGCGGGTATTTGGGAATGAGCAGCAGATGCGGGCTTCGCTGCCGTCGAGATTTTTGGCGGAGATTCCGAGCGAGCTGGTGGAGACGGTGCGCGGGTCGATGGCGGAAATTGGGGAGACGCGGCGGTATGAGCCGGACCCGGAATATTCGTACAGCGCGGAGGAGTTTACACGGCGGGTGCGGGGGATTTCAGCACCGGCGACGCGGGCTCCACAGCGGCGGGCTGCGGCTGCGACAACGTCTTCCTTTGGGCGGTCGGCGATGAAGCGAGGCGGGCAGGGCGATCCGATGCTTGGGCGCAAGGTGCGGCATCCGGAGTATGGCGTGGGGACAGTGGTGGGCGTTGAGGGCGAGGATGACGATCGGCGGGTGAGCGTGAGTTTTCCAGGGCGCGGGACGAAGAAGTTTGTTGAGCGGTATGCGCAGTTGCAGCAGGTCTGAAGAGTCTCTTCCACTTGAAGTGCCAAGAATAGAACTTAGAGTGATAGGCTGTGGGGGCCGAAAGGGAGTCCCATGCGAAGCCACAGTGATCCTCATCGCGGAAATGAGCGGGCGCTGGCGTTTTTGCGGATTTGCGTAGGGATATTGTTTTTGATTTTTGGGCAGTACAAAGTTTTTGGGACGCAGTTTACTTTGCACGGGGGATTTGAATTTTGGATTAACAAGTTTTTGCAGGGTGGGGCGTATCCGTTCATGGCGCCGATTTTGCGGGGGTTTGTGCTGCCGCATGCGCGGCCGATTGCGTTTCTGGTGGCGTATGGGGAGTTGGCGATTGGGATTGCGTTGACGTTGGGAGTTTGGGTGCGGCGGGCTAGCGCGTTTGGATTGCTGTTTATGGTGACGTTGTTGTTTGCTTCGGATTTTCCGGGGGCGGGAGCGCCGATGTGGCAGTATTTTGGGGCTTCGTTGGACCATTCGGTGCTGGGGATTTGTTTCGTGGCGTTTTTGATTGGGAAAGCGGATTCGATTTGGGCGGTTGGCGGGTCAAACGAAGAGTAGAGGATTGCTATGGACGGGAATTCGGGGCCACCTGAAGGTGGCCGCTACGGACGTTTGTTGGAAAGCAATGGTATGCTGGCCGTCCAATTGTTCACATTTGATGGCCATTCCGATATTTCGGGCATCTAATTTCGGCTAGCTCCACCAGGACTACATTCGATGGATTCTGATCCAATGCAAAAGCCTGAAGCCGCGGCTGGCGTGCGTGCTCGCGCGCAATCGGTGGCTGCGCCCCTGACCCGCGCCGCCATTTTCCTGGTGGTCACGATTAACGCAGGCCCAGAGCCTCGGGAGACGATTCGTTCGTTCTGCGGGGACCTTGCCACACTGTTTCGCGCCGTGGAATTTCGCGATATTGAAGGAGGCCTCTCCTGCGTCATGGGATTTGGGGCGGAGGCGTGGGACCGGCTCTTTGGGGCGCCGCGGCCTGCGGAACTGCATCCGTTCCGCGAGATACGCGCAGCAGGACGCCACGCAGTGGCCACGGCAGGAGATTTGCTGTTCCACATCCGCGCGAAGCGCATGGATTTATGCTTCGAGCTTGCGACGCAAATCATGGCGAGGCTTGGGGATGCCGTTTCGGCAGTGGACGAAGTTCACGGCTTCCGTTACTTCGACGACCGTGACCTGATCGGTTTCGTCGATGGGACGGAGAATCCGCGGGGGGAGGCGGCGATGGACGCCGTGTTGATCGGCGAGGAGGACGCTGCTTTCGCCGGGGGAAGCTACGTCATTGTGCAGAAGTATCTTCACGATTTGAAGGGATGGGATGCGCTGCCTACTGAGGCGCAGGAACGAATCATCGGCCGGAAGAAGCTTTCGGACATCGAATTGGACGCTTCCGTCAAGCCGAGCTCGGCGCACAGCGCACTCACCACGATTGTTGAGGACGGGAAAGAGATCAAGATCCTGCGAGACAACATGCCGTTTGGCCGGGCCGCGGAGGGTGAGTTTGGTACCTATTTCATCGGCTACAGCCGTTCGCCACGCACTATCGAGCAGATGCTCGAGAACATGTTCGTTGGCCGGCCGCCCGGCAATTACGATCGCCTGCTCGACTTCAGCCGTGCCGTCACTGGAAACCTGTTCTTCGTGCCATCGGCGACATTTCTGGATAACGTGACCGAGGACCAGCCTGCGGCGGGGGAGCCTTCCGACGCTCCGACGTTGGTGGAACCATCTACTTCCCTGCCAAAGCAGCACGATGGTTCGCTTGATATCGGTTCCTTAAAAGGAGAAATCTCCCATGAATAACCTGCATCGCGAGCTGGCCCCTATTTCCGATGCGGCCTGGGCGCAGATTGAAGAGGAAACAAAGCGCACGCTGAAGCGTTACCTTGCCGGACGGCGCGTTGTTGATGTGCAGGGACCGGCAGGTAGCGCGCTTTCTGCTGTTGGCACCGGCCACCTGCAGAAGATTGCGGCGCCGCAGAACGGGATCCTCGCCAGGCAGCGAGAGGTGAAGGCGCTGGTGGAGTTGCGTGTGCCGTTCGAGCTGGACCGGCAGGCGATCGACGATGTGGATCGCGGGGCGAACGACTCCGACTGGCAGCCGGCGAAGGACGCCGCCCGGAAAATTGCGTTCGCGGAGGATGGAGCGATATTTGAGAGCTATGCCGCGGCTGGGATCGTGGGCATTCGCAAAGGAACGAGCAATCCGGCTTTGCCGCTGCCGGCGGATGTGCGCGCGTATCCGGAAGCGATTGCGCAAGCGTTGAGCCAGTTGCGGCTGGTTGGGGTGAATGGCCCTTATTCGGTGCTGCTGGGCGCGGAGGCTTACACGGCGCTGGCGGAGACCAGCGATCACGGATATCCGGTGCTGGAGCATGTGAAGCGGCTGGTGAAGGATGAGATTATCTGGGCGCCCGCGATAGAGGGTGCGTTTGTGCTGACCCAGCGCGGGGGCGATTTTTCGCTTCACCTTGGGCAGGATGTTTCCATCGGCTATTTGAGCCACAGCGACTCCGCGGTGCAGCTATACCTGCAAGAAAGCTTTACCTTTTTGATGCTTACTGCGGAGGCCGCGGTGGCGCTG
>Ga0137415_10001960_pt1 | contig 20556 bp, 22 predicted proteins | sample CZODoug3_1_1_16f_FD_183082 | JGI IMG/M metagenome (GOLD analysis project Ga0137415, IMG submission 183082) | Vadose zone soil fungal communities from Angelo Coast Range Reserve, California, USA - CZODoug3_1_1_16fungal (Hybrid Assembly) | ecosystem: Environmental > Terrestrial > Soil > Vadose...
GTAATCGCGCGTCGCCAACCGGACGATTTTGGAGGTTTCGCTATAGCGATAGGTGCGGAGGACGATCGCGGGTGTCGAAACGAGACTCACGCGCCAAATATAGCTGACGCGAGGATTTCCACTCCATCCACGACGCGCGGACCCGAGCGACTGAAGTAGGCCGATGCGTCGAGCAGCTGCACTCGGCCGCCCACCGCGCGCAGCTGCTGTCTATGGCGCACGGCCTCGCGCTCCGCTTCCTGCAGGTTGAAGCCGCACGGCATCACCAGGAGGATGTCCGGCTCGAGTCCGCGGAGCTCGGACCAGTCCATCCGATACGACGGCTTCCGCGCGGTTCCTGCCAGCAGCTCCCCGCCCGCCGCCGCCACGAGCTCCGGCACCCAATGGCCCGGCATATACGGCGGGTCGAGCCACTCGAGCGCGAGCACGCGCGGCCGCCCGCGCCCGGCGACCCGGGCTCGCACCGCCTCGATGCGCCGCCGCATGTCCGCGATCAATTCGTCGGCGCGGTCGCTCACGCCCGTCGCGCAACCCACGTCGCGAATGCTCGCGAAGATCGCGGCGAGGTCGTGCGCATCGAGCGTGAGAATTGTCGATCCAATCGAAGCGGCGATCACCTGACTCTCGGGGACGGCACAGACGTCGCAGATCCCCTGCGTCAGGACGAGATCGGGTTGAAGGTCGCGAATCGCTCCGATATCGATTTCGTACACGCTGCCATAATCCCGCATTGCCGCACGGATCGCCGCGTCGATCTCTCCGCTCGACAGCCCGTCGAGATCCGCGCGCGGCCGGGACAGCCGCGGCAGATGCGCGATGCTCGGCGGGTAATCGCAGCTGTGCGAAATCCCGACCAGCCGATCCTCGAGGCCCAGCGCGCACACGATCTCCGTCGCGCTCGGCAAGAGCGATACGATCCGACGCACCCCTATGCCGCCCATTGCCCGCCTTTGCCGTCCTGGTTCGCTCACGGACCAACCGTAAACCGGCCCCCAAACATTACCGACCTGCCACGCGGCCGGTAGCCATTGATCTCCTGCCGTTGATCGTTGAAGGCATTGTCCACTCGACCCGACAGGATCACGCGGCCGACTGTGTACTCGCCGGAGAGGTTGACGCGTGTGTAGGGTTGGAGCGTCACGCGCGATGGGCCGACATCGTCGCGCTTGCCCACCCACAGTGCGCCCAGGTTCACCCGCCCGTGAGCCCCGACGGTCGCGGACAGCTGCGGCGCGAGTGTGTGCGCCGGCCGGCGAACGAGCGGCTTGCCCGGAACGAACAAGCCGTTGGGGTCCGTCGACCCCGATTCCAGGACGCGGGTGTGCAGGAAGGTGTAGTTGAGCGACAACACGACGGATGTGGCGATACTCGCCCGCGCCGTCGCCTCGATGCCGTTCGCGATCGCGCCACCCACATTGAAGTAGTTGACGGAATCAGGCCCGATCGGCGTGGGGGAGTACTCGATCAAGTCGCGGAAACGCTGGTTGAAGTAGGTCACCGCCACACCGCCGCGCTCGACGCCTACCTCCCAGCTCAGCGAGCGCTCGGGCTTGAGGTTGGGATTCCCCACCACAAACCCGTGGGCGAAGTTCTCGTAGAAGTTGGGCTCCTTGAATCCCGTGCCCACCGAGCCCCGCACCCGAACCTGGTCCAGCCGGTACACGACGCCGGCTCGATACGTCGCATGCTGCCCGAATTGTGAGTTGTCGTCGAGACGGGAACCCAGCGTCACTGCCGCTCGCCCTGCGGGGACGACAGCCTGGGTGAAGAACCCGGTGGTGTGGCGTTGCACGTCGATCGAATCCGGCGACGGGAACCCAGCGGAGGTGAATTCGCTCCTGCCATGCTGACGCTCATCCTCGTACTCGATCCCGGTCGTGACGGACGCTCCTTCCCCCGCGTGAGCGCGCCAGGTGAGCAGAGCGCTCGTCGTCGCCCGGCGCACGTAGTCGCGGCTCCAGAAACTGTCCTGGCCCGGTGAGTCCGGCTCGTCGTTGTAAGACAGCCGCGCTTCTTTGACTCCGGCGGTAACTAGCGCATCGAGATGCTGCCCCAGCAGCCGGCCGGCGCTCAGACCGAGCAGCGGCCCCCGCTCTGCCGAGCGCTGATTGGAGTCAGTCGGCGCCAACGTGAAGTCTGTAGGAAAGTGGTAGATGTCGTCACCGTAGCGATAAGACAAACTGACATCCGAGCGCGCATCCGGCTTCAGTGTGATGCGCGCGCTTGCCACGGCGTTCCGGTATTGATTGTTGAAAGGATACAGCCCATCGCTCGAGAACCGCGATACACGCGCGGCGTAGCCGATCTTGCCGTGCGATCCCTCGACATCGACGGCCCCATCCGTCGAGCCGTACGTGCCCGCGTGCAGCTCGGCACCCAATTGTGCCGGTCCTCGTCCCGAGCGCGTGAAGATCTGCACCACGCCCGTCACCGCGTCGGAGCCGTACAACACGCTCACCGGCCCGCGCACGATCTCGATGCGCTCGACGTTGTCGGTCGTGAGGTGCGCCAGGTCGATGAACCCGCCTGCCTGGTTGAGCGGTACGCCGTCAATCAGAATCTTGGTGTAGTCGCTCTCGCCGCCCCGCATGAACAGCGACGTCTGCCCGCCGAAGCTCCCCGTCTCGGCGACGTGCGCCCCCGGCACCGTCTCCAGCGCCTCCGCCGCGGTGCGAATGCCCTGGCTCTCGAGGTCGGCGCCGCGCAGCACGGTCACGGCCGACGCCACAACGTCGGCCGGCACCGGCACGCGTGTAGCCGTCACGACGACCGGTTTGAGAACGACCGTGTCTTGCTGCGGCACGGCCAGGGCGAGCACGAGCAGCGCGACGTTCATGCGCGGGACTCCTTTGATTGGCGGAGGGGAATCATCTGCGGACGCCCATCGATCGTCTGCATCGAGACCGGCCAGGAGAACACCGCTTGCACCGTTTCCTGCGTCAGGACATCGGCCGGAGCACCAGAGGCCACGGGCCGGCCACTCTCGAGCAGCAGCAGCGAATCGGCGAAGCGAGCGGCGAGGTTCAGGTCGTGTGTGATCATCAGGACGCCCAGGCCCTGAGTGTCGACGAGGCCACGAATCAGCTCGAACAATCCCATTTCGTGCTTCAGGTCGAGCGACATCCCGGGCTCGTCGAGCACGAGCAGCTTCGGCTCTTGCGCGAGCGCACGCGCCACCCGGACGCGTTGATACTCGCCGCCGGACAGCGTCCAGAGCCAGCGATCGGCGAGGTCGGTGACATCGCAGGCCGCGAGCGCGCGGTCGACGGCGGCGTGGTCTTCGGCGCGCTCGCGGCCCCACATCGAGAGGTGCGGGTAGCGGCCCAGCAGCACCGTCTCACGTACACGCTGCGGAAAGAGGTTGTCCTCGCGTTGCGGCACGACACCGACCATTCGGGCCAGCTCCTGGCGTCGCCAACCCTGCGCCGGTCGGTCCTCAATGTCCGCCCGACCCTCGAGCGGGGCCAATGAGCCGAGCGCGACTCTCACGAGCGTCGTCTTGCCGCTGCCATTGGGACCGAGGACGGCGTGGAATTCACGCGGGCCCACCGACAGCGACACTCCCGACAGCGCATCGCGCGGAGCACCGGGGTAGCGGTAGGTCACATTGGTCAGTCGTAAGAGCGGGCTCACGCGATGGTCCAGCGCCGCAGCAGCAGCGCGAATACGGGGACGCCGATCAGTGCGGTGACGACGCCGACGGGCAGCTCGCGCGGCGCCACGACAGTGCGGGCCAGCGTGTCGGCAATCGCGAGGAGCGCGCCGCCGCCGATGAACGCGGCCGGCAGCAACGCGCGATGCCGATGGCCCCAGGTGAGGCGCGCGAGGTGCGGTACCACGAGCCCGACAAATCCGATGACGCCGGAGACCGCCACCGCCGCGGCGGTGAGGAGCGACGCGGCGAGGTACACGCGCCGCTTCACCGCTTCGACGTCGGCGCCGAGGTAGCGCGCCGGCTCCTCGCCGAGGGCGAGCAGATCGAGTGGACGGGACGCAGCGAGGAGCACGGCGAGCGGGAGAGGCGCATACAGCGCGACGAGCAGCACGGCATCCCACGACGCCCCTGACAGCCCGCCCCACAGCCAGAGAAAAGCGTTCCGCAGCTCAGAGGCATCGGCCAGGGAGACGATGGCGGTCGTGATCGCGGCGGCAAACGCGCCGATCGCCACGCCGCCGAGCAGCAGGATGCGCGGATCGAGTGCCGCGCCGCCGATCAACCCGAGGCGGTAGACGAGACCCAGCGCGGCCAGCGCGCCGACAAACGCCGCGATCGGCAGCGCCCAGGGACCGGACAGATGCAGCGCGATCGCGATCACCGCGCCCAGGCCAGCCCCGCCCGACAGTCCCAGCAGGAATGGATCGGCGAGCGGATTACGGACCAGCGCCTGGAGTGAGGCGCCGGCAACGCCCAGCGAGCCGCCGACCAGGAAGGCCAGCAGCGCGCGCGGGGCGCGCAAATTCCACACGATGTCGGAGCGCAGCAGCTCGTTGAGCGGGACGGCGGCGGGGCCGAGCACCACGCTCGCGGCGAGCGCGAGCACAGCCACGATCACGAGCAGCGTCCATTTCATCGGGCGAGTAGCGCTTTCAGCTCTTTAACCGCCTCGCCCGAGCGTGGGCCCGGTCGGCCGAAGAGCGACCCTTTCAGCAGCAGGAAATGCCCCTGCCGGACGGCGCGGACCGCCCGCCATTCCTGCCGTTTGGCGAACCCCGGGGTCACGGCGGAATCGGACAGCACGGCGATCCACTGGGGATCTCGGGCCGCGATCGTCTCGAGCGACACCTGGGCGGATGGAGCCGCGACGTCGCCGAAGACGTTGCGCGCACCGGCCAGGGCGGCGAGCTGATGGAGGTAGCTACCGGTCCCGATGATGATCGGTGGATTGTCCCAGACGACGAACGCGATGGTGGAGGTCGGTGAAGGTGGGTGAAGGTTGGTGGAGGTAAAGGCGTCCATTGCCGTCGCGAGCGACTCGGCGCGCTCCTCGAGTCCGGTGAGACGTCCCAGCGTCCGGGCGGCAGGGCCGAGGTCTTCCAACCGGTTCAGGTCGAGCAGCACTGTATGAATGCCGATGCGCTCGAGCTGCTTCGCGGCCGTGACGTTGGGCCCAGAATTATACAGCACCACGAGGTCGGGCTTCCGCGCCGCCACTGCTTCGATGTTCGGCGGCATGCCGTCCCCGACGCTGGGAATCGCCAGGGCAGCGGGCGGATAGTCACACCACGTCGTGCGGCCGACAATGCGATCACCCGCGCCGATGGCGAAGAGGATTTCGGTGAACGAGGGGAGGAGCGAAACGATACGACGCGCCGACGGGCCGTCGGGCTGACGGGCCGTGGAATGACAACCGGCAACAATGAGAACGGAAAGTAAAAAGCGGCGCATCACCATCCCTCCCGCGAGGGAATTGCATGGTGGCGCGAACGAAGACGTCTCCTGGCTCCGGGCAAACCGGCTCGCCTTCCCGGGTTTCCCCAGTGGCATTGAGCCGATTACAGCATGCCCGTTACAGTGGCGGGGCCGCGCCGGACTCACACCGGCTTCCGTAATCCCCGTTCGCGAAATTGACGGCTAGGTCAGTCTAGGCTCGGTGGGTCGCCTGCGCAATGCCCAGATCAACGCGACCACCATCCCGGCCGCGAGGAGCGCGATGAAATACGGCAGCAACGTCTGCGCGCGGAACGCTCCCGCCGGCAATCGAATCTCCACCTTGTCTCCCGGCGCGAGCGGGCCGGCACGGTACGCCGCGAAGTGGCGCTGCTCGATCTCTTGCACGCCCAGCGTTTCCAGCTTCGGCGCCGTGACCACCGCCGTCGTGTCTTCGACCAGCAGATTCAGCTCGACCGTCGGCTGGTCGATCGGAACCTCGAGCGCGCGCGTGCCGGCGGGGAGCGAGTAGCCGTAGCTGAGCTGCTTCACCGGGCCGGGGGGAATCGGCCCCAACACGACGACGCTGTCGTTGCGGAACTGCATCGCGTCAGGCGAGATGTCGCCCTGCCCGCCGCGAAACTGACCGCCCTGCGCGGGGACGCGCCCAGCCCAGGTCGGCTCGAGCGTGTCCTTGGTGACGCGCGTCGTGCTCCCCGTGTTCTGGAGTTCGAGGATCTCCAGCACTTCGCGCGTGCCGTCCTCCTTGGCCGCCGCCACCGTTGCGAGCCGGCGCGCCAGCCGGATCGGCGGTCCCTTGGTGGTCGTGGGAAAGGCGACGATGTCTTCCACGTGCACCGCGGGGCGTCCCACGACGTTCAAGGGCAGCGAGAAATAGGCGAGACTGTCATACCAGGCGCTGACGACATAGGCGCCGGCGCTGTCGGGGCTCCGCAACAGCATGCGGTAGCGGCCACGGCCGTCACTGCGAACGGAGTCGATCGGGCCGCCCTGTTCGCGCGTGACCCGGTGCAGCACGACCCACGCATTAGCGAGGGGAACGGTATCACGGCCACCGCGCAGCACGCGGCCGCTGACGCCCACCGTTTGAGCGGAGAGCGAAGCCGGAACGCACGTCAGCAGCAACAGGCTACGGCGTAAACTTGCCGAAATCTTCGGGATCGAGGTTCTGGAGGTATGACTTCAGCGTATCGGCATCGAGCGGACCGGCGCCGGTGCCCGGCTGAATCGCGCCTTCACTCGTGTCGACGGAGGTCAGCTCGAGCAGCGTTTCACTCGTCAGGATCGGCGCCTTGAGGCGCAGCGCCAGCGCGATCGAGTCGGACGGGCGGGCATCGATCTGAATCACGGTGTCGCCGCGGTAGATGTGCAGCTCGGCGAAGTAGGTATTGTCCTTGACCTGCGTGATGATCACCTTGCGCAGCTCGGCGCCGAGCCCGACGATCACCTGCTTGAGCAAGTCGTGCGTGAGCGGGCGGGAGAACTTCACGCCGGCCAGCTCCATCGCGATCGCGCTCGCCTCCGCGGGGCCGATCCAGATCGGCAACACGCGCTGCCCCTCGTTCTCCTGAAGAATGACCACCGGCGTGTTCGTCGTGCGATCCAGCCCGAGGTGAGCTACCCGAACCTGCAGCATGGCTCCCCCCGGCGAGGACATTCAGGTCCCCATATCCCACGAAGCGAGATACTTGCGTTGTGCCGCAGTGAGCGTATCGATCGCCACGCCCATCGACTGCAGCTTGAGCCGCGCGATCTCCTGATCGAGGTCCGCGGGAATGCGACTGACCTCTTTACCGAGCTTCTTGGCGTTGTTCACGACGTATTCCGCCGCAAGCGCCTGATTCGCGAACGACATATCCATCACGCTGGCGGGATGCCCCTCGGCGGCCGCGAGATTGATCAGGCGACCGTCGCCGAGCACGAAGATCTTCTTGCCGGCAAGCTGGAACTCCTCGACGAATTCACGCACGCGTACGGGCCCTTTTGCCACCTTCTTCAATCCCTCGAGATCGATTTCCACGTTGAAGTGGCCTGAGTTTGCCACCACCGCGCCGTCCTTCATCGCTTTCATGTGCTCGACTCGAATGACCTCGACATTGCCGGTCAGCGTCACGAACAGGTCGCCCACTGGCGCCGCCGCTTCCATCGTCGCCACCCGGTAGCCGTCCATCTGCGCTTCGAGCGCCTTCATCGGGTCGATCTCAGTCACGATCACGTTGGCGCCGGCACCGCGCGCCCGCATGGCGAATCCGCGACCGCACCACCCATACCCCGCCACCACCACCGTGCTCCCGGCGATCAGCAGGTTGGTCGCGCGGATGATGCCGTCGAGCGTGGACTGCCCCGTCCCGTACCGATTGTCGAAGAGATGCTTCGTGAGCGAGTCGTTGACCGCGATGACGGGAAACTGCAACACCCCATCCTTCGCCATCGCCTTGAGGCGGATCACGCCGGTCGTCGTTTCTTCCGTCGATCCGATCACGCCCGCTACGAGCGCTTTGCGATCAGCCGCTGACAGCGTCTCCACCCATTTGCGCACCGGAGGCGCCAGATCGTCCAGGCGATTCAGGGCAATCATGTGCAGCGCCCCGACCAGGTCCGCGCCGTCGTCCATGGTGATGTCGGCGCGATGCGCCAATGCCGCGCGAATGTGCTCGTAGTAGGTCGCGTGGTCTTCGCCCTTGATCGCGAAGACCTTGATGCCGTGGTCCCGTACGAGATGCGCCGCGACGTCGTCCTGAGTGGACAACGGGTTGGAGGCGCAGAGTGCAACGTCGGCACCGCCGGCCTGCAGCGTAACCGCGAGGTTCGCCGTCTCAGTCGTGACGTGCAGACACGCCGCCAGGCGCTTTCCGGTCAGGGGTCGCTCGCGCGCGAACCGCTCCCGGATGTGACGCAACACCGGCATCGACCGTTCGGCCCATTCGGTGCGCCGCCGCCCTTCGTCGGCGAGCTTGATGTCCTTGATATCGTTGGTTGCCTTTGCTCCGCCCTTGGTCGCCGTCTCAGACATTGGCCTTCCGCGATGTACGGGATGCCCGTTCCGCCGCGACCTTCAATTCCTCGGCGCGATCGACGTGCTCCCAGGTGAATAGCTCGACATCCCGTTCGCCGATCCGGCGCTTCTCCGGCGCCCGGCCGAAATGGCCGTAGGCCGCCGTGGGCCGATAGATCGGGTTCCGCAAGTTGAGTGCTTGAATGATGCCCGCGGGGGTGAGATCGAAGACTTCGCGCACCGCCCGCTCCAGTGCGTCCTGGGGCACTTCGCTGGTGCCGAACGCGTCCACCATCACCGAGACGGGCTCTGCGACGCCGATGGCGTACGCGACCTGCACCTCGCAGCGCCTGGCGAGACCGGCCGCCACGATGTTCTTGGCGACCCAGCGCATGGCGTATGTGGCGGAGCGGTCCACCTTCGAGGGATCCTTGCCGCTGAACGCACCGCCGCCGTGCCGAGCCATGCCGCCGTAGCTGTCGACGATGATCTTGCGACCGGTGAGCCCGGCGTCGCCCTGCGGGCCACCCACGACGAACCGGCCCGTCGGATTCACGAGCACGTCCTTCTCCTTGATGTCGAAGCCCGCTTCGTGCACGACCGGCCGGACGACCTGCGTCAGGATCCCCGCGCGAAGTTCAGTATTGTCGACCAGCTCAGAGTGTTGCGCGGAGACGACGAGCTTGTCCACGCCGACCGGCTTCAACCCTTCGTACACGACGCTGACCTGCGTCTTGCCGTCGGGCCGCAGCCAGGGCAGCGCCCCGGTTTTGCGCACCGCCGCCAGACGTTCGGCGAGGCGGTGCGCGAGCATGATCGGGAGCGGCATCAGCGACGGCGTCTCGTCACTCGCGTAGCCGAACATCATCCCCTGATCACCCGCTCCGCCCGTGTCTACGCCCATCGCGATGTCGGTCGACTGGCGGTCGATCGTCGTCAGGACGGCGCAGGTCTGCGCGTCAAACCCGAAGTTCGCGTCGGTATACCCGATCGACGTGATCGTGCCGCGCACGATGTCGGGAATGTGGACGTAGGTGGAGGTCGTGATTTCGCCGGCGACGACCGCCATGCCCGTCGTGACCAGCGTCTCGCACGCCACGCGGGCCTTGGGATCCTCGGCCAGGATAGCGTCGAGGATCGAATCGGAGATCTGATCCGCGATCTTGTCGGGATGTCCTTCCGTGACCGACTCGGAAGTGAAGACGTGACGATGAGTTGGCATATTCTTTTTGGTTTCCTTAGAGTTTCAAACTACCGGAGCGCCGTCCCGCGGGCAACCGCGCGTCGGGATCGAGCAGTGATGTGTCCACCACTTCTGTAAGTGCAAATCGCAAGATATCGAGCGCGAGCTCTGCTGACCGCGCCGCGAGCGCCGCGTCGGCGGCGGCTCGCGCCTGCGCCGTCGTCACCTGGCGAATGAGCCACTTGATGATCGGCAACGCCGGCGGCGCGACGGACAGCGTGTCATACCCCAGACCGAGCAGCAGGAACGCCGAGAGCGGCTCTGACGCCATTTCGCCGCAGACGCTCGCCGGTTTTCCCGCCGCGCGTGCCGCTTCCGCCACCAGCTTGAGCAATCGCAGCACGCTCGGGTCGTGCGGTGTGAAACGATCTGCCAGACGCGCGTTCCCACGGTCGACGACGAGCGTGTATTGCGTCAGGTCGTTCGTGCCGACGCTGAGAAAGTCGCTGATCTCGGCGAGGCGATCGGCCAGCACGGCCGCCGCCGGCGTCTCGACCATCACGCCCAACGGGACGCTCTTGGCGGCAGCCACGCCCTGCTTCTCGAGGCGGGCGGACTCCTCCTGCATCATCTCGCGGGTGCGCTCGACTTCGTCCAGCCGCGTGACGAGCGGGATCATCATGTGAAGATTCGCGGTCACGGCGGCCCTGAGCACCGCCCGGATCTGGGTGCGAAAGATCTCCGGCTCATCGAGACACACGCGAATCGCGCGCCAGCCGAGGAACGGATTGGCTTCCGCGGGGCTGCGGAACGGCGCCGGGAATTTGTCGCCGCCCAAATCGTAGGTGCGCACCACGACGGGATAGCCCGGAAACGCGGCGCCGACGCGCTGGAAGTACTCGGCCTGATCGTCCTCGCTGGGGAGCTCGTGGTGCCCGGTGATCAGAAACTCGGTCCTGAGCAGCCCAACGCCTTCGGCGCCGTGGGCTTTGGCGTCCTCGACCTCGTCGGGCAAGTCCACGTTGCCGCGCAACGCCACGTGGACGCCATCCACCGTGACGGACGGCTGCGCGACGGCCTCCTCGAGCCGCGCCGCCAGCTCCCGCCGCCGCGTGTCCGTCCGCTCGGCTTCCTCGATCTCCGCGGGCGTCGGATCGAGCAGCACCGTCCCGCGCGTCCCGTCGAGGATCGCCTTGGTGCCGGGGGGAATCCGCGCGACGGCACCCCGCAACCCGAAGATGGCGGGGATCCCGATCGAGTGGGCGAGGATCGCGGCGTGCGACGTGCGCGTCCCCTCTTCGCTGATCAGCCCGACGATCTTGTCGCGGTCGAGCTGCACGGTCAGACCGGGCGACAATTCGCGGGCGACGAGAATCGACGGCTCGGCGATGTTCTCCCACACATCCGCCGCGCCGCGCTTGTGCATGAGGTGCTGAATGACGCGGATCGCCACACCCGTCAGATCGGCGAGGCGCTCCTTGAGCAGCGGGTTGCCCGCGCCGGTCCAGAGGTCACGGACCTCGAGCGTCTTGAACTCGAACGCCTTCTCTGCGGTGAGATGGTTCTCACGAATCAGCTCGGCGACCCCGCCGATGAACTCCTTATCCTCGAGCATCAGCAGCTGCGCATCGAAGATGCGCGCTTCGTCTGCGCCGGCACGGGTTTCGGCGCGGGCGCGCAGTTCGGTGAGCTGCTCCCGTACATCCTTGAGCGCCGCCTTCAACCGCCGTACCTCTTTCTCGACCTGGTTGCGTGGCACGACGCGGTGCGGCACCTCCGGGAGGGCCCACCGCACGATGACGATCGGCCCCATCGCGATGCCGGGAGACACGCCGATGCCCTTCAGCAGCCGGTCGGGGGGACTCACTTGCCTCCCTTCCCTTCCGCTCTCAGGTGCATCTCGTGGAAGCCCGCGGCCACGAGGTCGAGCAGCGCAGCCATCGCCTGCTCCGCATCGTCGCCGTCCGTCTTGATGCGAATCGACGAGCCGCACTCCGCCGCCAGCGTCATCATGCCGAGGATGCTCTTGCCGTTCACGACGGCGCCGTCTTTGTGGACTTCGACGGCGGCCTTGAACTTGTTCGCGACCTTCACGAACTCCGCCCCCGGCCGCACGTGCATGCCGAGCGGGTTCACGATCTTGGCCTCGCGCTCGATCAGGGCCATATCAGCCCGATGATGAGTGCGACGGCCGAGATCCCGAGCGCGAGCCGCAGGCCATTGAGACGATCACCGCGCCAGCGCAGCGCCAGGAAGCTCAGCGCGGCGACGATCGCCAGCGCGACCCGGGCCCACGAGTCGAACGGCCCGGAGAGATAGGCGGCGGTCAGCGGCAAGGCGGCGCCGACGGCGAACCCCATCGCGGGGCCGAGCAGCGCGGTGGCTTTCTGCAGCACCGGATGATGCAGCGCCACGCTGACCCGCGTCCCGTACGTCCAACCGGCCTTGAGCGCCCACCAGCGCAGCGCGACGTGACCGATGTTGTAGACGATCAGGAACGCGCCGACCGCGATCCAACCGGCTCCGAGCGCGATCGCCGCCATCGTGAGTCCGGAGAGGAACGGCAGCCAGCCGGCCCACACCAGGCGATCGCCGAGTGAGCCCAGCGGGCCGCACAGCGCCTCGCGCAACCGCTCGATCTGATCGGGCGCGGCACCGTCATGCTCGGCGCGCGCGGCTGCGCCGACGGCGAGCCCGGTGAGATAGGGATGCGAATTGAAGAAATGCGCGCCGCGCGCGACGGCCGGTTGATACTTGCCGTCGGCGAGGTCGCGCAGCAGCGGTTCTTCCGCCACGCCGACCCCCACGCCGAGCATGCGCTCGTAGTTGTACGAGCCCTGCACGGCAAACAGCCGCAGCATCGCCCGCGCGAGGGCGGCGTTCACCGCAGCCATATCGTCGCCACGATGCCGGCCCCCAGACCGGCGGCAAACCACGCGAGTGTCGGCCCGCGGCCCACGAGCCGCAGCGTGCCCGCGGCGCCCGCGGCCAGCGCGGTCGCCACGACCGCGACGGCCAGCAGCACCGCCCCCCGCTCGGACAGCACGACGCCGAGCAGTGGCCGCGCCAGCCACGCGAGGACGAGCCCTACGCTCGTCACCAGCGCTGCGCGCAACGCGTCGCGGAGCAACGCACCGACGTGCAGCCGCACCAGCGCCTTGGGCTCGCCAGATTCGAGCGTCAGTGCGGCGGCATGTACGATCCGCGAGTTCACGCGCCGGAGCACGTTGATCGTCACGCCCCCCAGCAGGCCCGTCACGAGCCCCACCAGCGCGCCGAGACCGAGTCCCAGGACGCCGGACGAGGCGTGCGCCGTCGCAACCGCGGCGACCGTGGCCGGTCCGTATTCCGGGTACCGTACCGCGCCGACGGGCAGGATGTCGTACTGCAGCAGCTCGAAGACGACGCCCAGCTTGAGGCCCGTCGGGATGTCGCCCAGGATCGCGCCGGCGATCGTCCCGGCGACGAGCGGCCGCGCGATCATCATCTGCGGCAGGCTGACGAGGTCGACGCCGACGAGCGTTCCCCAGACCAGCAGCGCGATCAGGATCTCGAGGGGAAGGTTCATGTGAAGTCCCCCACGGGGATGGCGCGCGCGGTGGGCACGTCCTGGGCGGTCACTTCGACGCCGCCCGCGGCGAGCTGCTTCAGCTTGGCGGCCTCATCGTCGGTCAGGTACACGAAGCGCAGCCGCTCTTTACGGCCGGTGCGGTGGTGGATGCCGCCCACGTTGAGCCGCCGCACCTGCGGCGCGCGTCCGGCGAGCGCGACGGCGGTATCGATATCTCCCACCAGCAGAATGCCGACGCGTGCGTCGGATTCCCAGCTCGGCAGCTGCGCCGCCGCCTGCTCGACCGATGCGAAGATCACCTCGATCTGCGGCGGCACACCCATGCGGTAGAGGTCCTGCTCCCAATCGCTGCCGCTCACCTCGTCGTCGACGAGCACGATGAAGGACACGTCGAGCGGCTGTCCCCAGCCCACCACCACCTGACCATGAATCAGGCGGTCGTCGATGCGGTACAGCGCGAGCGTCATGCGGCGGTGACGCGGATCGCCTTGGCACCGGCATCGACGGCACGGCGCGCGGCGTCCGCCGGCGGGATGTCACGGTGAAAGACGAAGTCGAGCAGCATCGCGAGATTGACCCCTGTCACGACGGCGATGTCGGCGTGCTGCTTCGCATAGCGCAGCGAGCTGGTGAGACAGGAGCCACCCGGAAGGTCCACGAACAACACCGCCGGCCCTTCGCCCACTGCCTGGCGCAGCCGTTCGGCGAGCGCCTCGGTGCCGCAGCCTTCGTTCGAGACGGGCGTCAGCGCGCCGTCGATCCCCGTGATGGTCGTGACGGCGCTGACCAGGGCCTGCGCGACGGCGGCGTGCGAGACGATGACCCCGTGGAGGTCACTCATAGTCTTCCTCGAGGTACTGCTGCACTTCGCCTTTCTCCCGCATGCGACGAATGAGGCGTTCGTTGAAGACATGCGCCGAATCGACGCCGCTGTAGCGCAGCAGATGCGTCATCGCCACAACCTCGCAGATGACCGTGAGATTTTTTCCGGGATTGAGCGGCACGGTGACGAGAGGCAGCGGAACATCGAGTATCTCCGTGCGCTGTTGATCCAGCCCGGTGCGGTCGTACTCGCGCGAGTTGTCCCAGTCCTCGAGCTGCACCACGACCTCGATGCGCTTTTGCTGGCGCACGGAGCGGATGCCGAACAGCGCATTGATATCGATCAGGCCGACGCCGCGGATCTCCATGTAGTGCCGCGAGATCTCGTGCCCGCGCCCGATGAGCACATCGTTACCGCGACGCGTGACGTGCACGACGTCGTCCGCCACCAACCGGTGGCCCCGCTCGACCAGGTCGAGCACGCATTCGCTCTTGCCGATTCCCGACCGGCCGCGAAACAGCAGTCCCACGCCGAACACGTCGGCCAGGGATCCATGGACCGTGGTGCGTGGCGCGAAGGCGTCGTCGAGAAACGGCTTGAGGCGGCGGTAGAACTCCGCCGTCTTGAGCCGGGTGCGGATGATCGGCACGGCCTGCTCGCGCGCCACCGCCAGCAGCTCGTCCGGCGCTTCCTGCGCCTTCGTGATGATCACGCACGGCAGCGCGTACGACAGAAACGTTTCGATCGACTTGCGCCGCCCGTTCGCGTCGAGCGAGGCGAGATAGGTGATCTCCGTCTCGCCGAGAATGTGGATGCGGTCCGTGCCGACGAAGCGCGCGGTGTAGCCGGCCAGCACGAGGCCCGGGCTCGACGCTTCGGGCGATTTGATTTCCCGATCGACCGCGATGTCCGGGGTCAGCAGCTCGAGCTGCAGCGGATCGCCTTTGCGGGCGAGCAGGTCGCCGACCTTGATCACCGCACGCCTGAGGGCTTGGAGCGCGCCGTCTTGCGGCGGGCGCGCGGCGTCTCTTTCTCATCGAGCAGCTGCCGCTTCATCCGGGCGATCGCGGCGTCGAGCGCCGAACGATGATCGTCTCCCAGCGCCTTGGCCACGTGGATGCGGCCGCGCGGCACATGCACCTCGATCTCGACACCCGCTTCGCCATGGTCTTCGGTGAAGATCACCTGCGCATGATGCGGGCGGCGCACGAGCTTGGTCACCTTTTCCACCAGCTCTCGCGTGTGCGCGCGCAGGTCGTCGTCAATGTCGGTATGGCGTGCCGTGATCGCGATGCGCATGACTCAGCTCTCCCTTTCTCGCTCGGCAATGGTCTGTTCGATATGCGTGAGCGTCGCGCGCGCCGCCGCATCCCACGACAGGCTCTCGGCGAAGCTGCGCGCCGCGCGTCCCAGCCGCTCCACCAATCCGGGATCGTTCGCCAGCGCGAGCATGCGCTTGGCCAGGGCCGCGGAGTCGCCATGCGGGACCAGATACCCCGTCACGCTATCGCGGACGGACTCGCGCAGCCCGTCGCTGTCCGATGCCAGCGCCGGCGTGCCGCACGCCGCCGCTTCGACGTTCGTGATACCCCACCCTTCCTTCGGACTCGGGAATACGACTGCCCATGCACGACGCAGCAAGCGGCGTTTTTCCTCCTCCGACACGAACCCGAGGAAGCGCACCGCTTCCCCCAGGCCGAGCTTTCTCGCGAGGCGCTCGAGACGCGGGCGATCGTCGCCCTGGCCGCAGATATCCAGCGTAATGTCGGCGCGTGACAGACGCGCCTCGGCAATCGCGCGGAGCGCGAACTCCACTCCTTTATAACGCTTCAATCGGCCCAGGTACAAGAACGTGGGGCGTGCCGCGCGCGGCGTTGCAGGGTCGGGTCGATACGCCTGGGAATCCACGCCCGGATGTATAACGACCACCCGCTCTGCTGGAACGCCGCGGCGCACCAGATCGTCCTGCGTGCTTTCGGAAATCGCATGAAATCGGGCCCGCCGGTACACCCAGGGGATCGGCAGCTCCGCCGCCCAGACGATCGCCGCCATCGGGGCGCTCGCCTCGGCGAAAGCGGTGGTGCCGAACAGGTGTGGGACGATAGCCACGAAAGGGAGGCGGGTTATCACTGGAAGGAATAGCGGGAGCTTATTGATATCCTCGATCACCACGTCGAACGGCTGTTTCCGCAGCGCCCGCCGCACCGCCCCTCGGCCCTGCAAGGCGAAGCTGTGCCGTCCCGCCACGCGCGTCACCTCAATCCCGTCCACCACAACCTGGGGCGCCCCTCCCGGCCAGCCACTGGCGACCAGGTGAACCTCGTGACCCCATCCGGCGATCCGGCCGAATAGCTCGTGCAGATGGATTTCGGCGCCGCCGGCCTGAGGGTTTTCGCGGTCGTTCCAGTTGACGAGCAGGATCCTCACAGCGCGCCGGTCTCCCGCGCCACGGCGTCGAGCACCCCGTTGATGAACGCCGGCGCCCGCGCGCCGGCAAACCAGTGCGCCAGTTTCACCGCTTCATCGATGACCACGCGGGACGGTGTCGATGCCTCGTCCAGCTCGGCGAGCGCAAGTCGCAGAATGTTGCGCTCGATCACGCCGACGCGCTCCAGCCGCCAATGCTCCGCGGCATCCGCGATGCGGCGGTCGAATTCAGGCCTGCCGGCGACGGCCTTGGCGGCGAGATCCGCGCCGCGGTCGTAGCCCCGGGGCGCGCGGCCGTATATCGCCGCGACGCGGGCGACGACCGCCTCGATCGACGGCTCGGGGGGGCCGCACATTTCCCACGCGTACAGCAGCTGGAGGGCGCGCGCCCGCGCCTTAGTCTCGGGGCGCTGCACCGAGTCGCTCGAGCGCGTCGGCGGTCTCGAGCGCCGCCTGCACCGCCTCGGCGCCCTTACTCACCCTGGCCAGCGCCTGAACTTCCGTGTCGGTCGTCAGCACTCCGAAACCAACCGCGATGCGATGGGCCAGGGCGACGTTGCCCAGCCCGCGCGCCGCCTCACCCGCCACGTATTCGAAATGCGGCGTCTCGCCGCGGATCACGCATCCCAGCGCGACGATCGCGTCGAAGCGTTCGCTCGCCGCCGCTGCCTCGGCAACCACCGGGAGCTCAAATGCGCCCGGCACCCACGTCACCTCGACGTTGCTGTCGGCGATCCCGCCCCGGCGCAACGCGTCCCGCGCGCCATCGAGCAACTTGGTCGTGACGTTTTCATGAAAGCGGCTGACGACGATCGCCACGCGCCGCTGGCGGTTGGAGGTGCGCGCAGCGGGTGGAGCTCTGTGTGGCACGATCAGTGGGTGAGGAAGTGACCGAGCTTGTCCCGCTTCACGTCCAGATAGGCGCGGTTCTCGTCCGACGGAGCGGGCACGATCGGCAGCCGCTCGACGATTTCGAGCCCGTAGCCCTCGAGGCCGATGAGCTTCATCGGATTGTTCGTCAGGACGCGAATCGACGACAGGCCGAGGTCGAGGAGGATCTGCGCGCCGATGCCGTAGTTCCTGAGGTCCGGCTTGAATCCCAGCTTCTCGTTCGCCTCGACCGTATCGTGCCCCTGATCCTGGAGCTCGTAGGCCTTGAGCTTGTTGAGCAGCCCGATTCCTCTTCCTTCCTGATCGAGGTAGACGATGGCGCCGGCGCCCTGCTCGGCGATCATCCGCATGGCGCTGTGCAGCTGCCAGCCGCAGTCGCAGCGCGCCGAGCCGAAGACGTCGCCGGTCAGGCACTTGGAGTGCATCCGCACCAGCACCTGCTGTTTCCCCGCGACGTCGCCGTAGACGAGCGCCACGTGCTCGGCGGCGTCTACGTCGTTGCGATAGCCGATGATCCGGAATTCGCCGAATGGCGTGGGCAGCCGCGCTTCGGCAATGCGATGCACGAGCCGCTCGTGCTTCAGCCGGTAGGCGACGAGCTGCGCGACGGTGATGAACGTCAGGCCGTGCTGCTGCGCGAACCGCTCGAGATCGAGACGGCGCGCCATAGATCCGTCGGGATTGAGGATCTCGCAGATGACGCCGGCGGGATACAAGCCGGCCAGCCGCGCCAGATCGATGCTCGCTTCCGTCTGGCCGACGCGCTGCAACACGCCGCCGGGACGGGCGCGCAGCGGGAAGATGTGACCGGGGCGCCGCAGATCGCTGGGCACCGTCGACGGATCGATCGCCACGCGGATCGTCGCGGCACGATCGGCCGCGGAGATGCCGGTGGTGACGCCAAAGCGCGCCGCGGCGTCGATGCTGATCGTGAACGCCGTCTCGTGCGATTCGTTGTTGTGCTCGGTCATCTGCGGCAGGCCGAGTGCCTGGCAGCGCGCCGGCGTGAGCGGCATGCAGATGAGCCCGCGGGCGTGCGTCGCCATGAAGTTGATCATCGAGGCGCTGACCTTCTCAGCCGCGCCGATCAGATCACCTTCGTTCTCGCGCCGCTCGTCATCCGCTACGATGACGAGCTTGCCCGCGCGGATATCCGCAATCGCCTGTTCTACCGCTCCGAACGACATAGCTGCCTCACGTACTTTCCAAGAACGTCCGCCTCGACATGCACCCGATTCCCGCGCGCCAGCGTTCCCAGCGTCGTGTGCTCGCGCGTGAACGGGACGAGCGACACCTGCACAACACCGGCGCTGGGCAACGCGTTCACCGTCAGGCTTACACCGTCGACCGTGATCGACCCATGCAATACTGTCGTTTCCGCCACCTCGGCCGGCAACCGAATGTCGATGAGCAGCGCGTCACCGGACTCCGCTACTCGCTCGACCGTTCCGACGCCGTCGACGTGCCCCTGCACGAAATGCCCGCCGAACCGATCTCCAGCGCGAAGCGCGCGTTCCAGGTTCACCACCTGGCCTTTGCGCCAGTCGCCGATCAATGTGCGATCGAGCGTCGTTGCGACGGCGTGGACGGTGAAAGCACCCTTTACCACCCGTTCCACGGTGAGGCATGCCCCGTTCACGGCGATGCTCTCACCCTTCTTCACGCCTTTATATGACGCCTTTATGCGCAATTCCACGCCGTTGTTCAGCGCAACCGCGTCCAATCGCCCCACCGCGTCTACGATTCCGGTAAACATAGCCGTCGATCCAAGACCAATAATGTATCAGAGCCCAGCGGGCGCCGCTCCACCACGCGCCAGCGCGGTGCGTCCGCCAGCGGAAATGCCGGAACGCCTGGGAAAGCAGGCACCGCCCCTTCGCCGAGCCACACCGGAGACTGGACCCAGTACAACCGGTCCACGATCCCCTCGGCGAGGAGCTTCGTGCCGAGCGCGCCGCCTCCCTCACATAACAACGACTGGATCCCGGCGAGCCGCAGCTGCGCGAATGCCTGCTCCAGCGCTTCGGGGCGGAAGACGCGCACCCCGTTCCCCTCGAGCACCGACACGTTCGCCGCCGGAGCTTCGGGCGACGCGACGACCCAGGTCGGCACTTCGCGCGCCGTCTGCACGAGGGACACGCCGGAGTTCAGCATCGCGCGCCGATCGAACACGATCCGCACGGGCGGCTTGCGCGGCCTCAACCCGCCGCGCGCCGTGAGCTGCGGGTTGTCGGTGAGGGCCGTCGTGCCGCCGACGGCGATGGCGTCGAAGCCGGCGCGCAGCCAGTGGACGTGGTCGCGGGCTTCGGGGCCCGAGATCCACTGCGAGCGCCCCCCCGCATCCGCGATGCGGCCGTCGATCGACGTCGCCAGCTTCAGCGCGACGAACGGGCGATCGGTTTGGAGGCGGGTAAAGAGGAAGGGGGCGTTCTGCGCGGCGGCTTCCTCCGCGCATAACCCGACACTGGTTTCGATGCCGGCGCGCTTCAGGACTTCGATGCCGCCGCGCGCTTCGGCGTCGGGATCCCGCACCGCCGCGACAACGCGCCGCACACCGGCCGCGCGGATCGCGTCCGTGCAGGGCGGTGTCTTCCCGTGATGCGCGCACGGCTCGAGCGTGACGACGAGCGTCGCGCCACGCGCCTTGTCGCCCGCCGCATGCAGCGCGGCGAGCTCGGCGTGCGGTCCCCCGTATTCAGCGTGCCAGCCTTCTGCGACTGCTTCATCGCCGCGCAGCACCACGGCACCGACGAGCGGATTGGGCGAGACCCGGCCCCAGCCGCGCCAGGCCAGCTCGAGGGCGCGGCGCATCGCGGCCAGCTCCCGCTCGCTATCTCTCTTCAAAGCGCACCGCCGCCCCTCCCTTACTACCTGGCCGGATCTCGCCGATCACCCACGCCGGCACCTGCACCCGCTCGGCCGCGCGAATCGTCGTCTCGACGTCGTCACGCGCGACGACCGCAATCATGCCGACGCCCAGATTGAAGACGCGGCGCATCTCGTCCCGGCTTACCTGGCCCGCGCGCATCAGCACACGAAACAGCGGCGGCCACGGCCAACTGCCGGCGTCGACGATGGCATCCGCACCGGCCGGCAACACGCGCACCAGATTCCCCGGAATCCCGCCGCCGGTGATATGGGCGAGCGCATGGACCTCACCGAGCACCGGCCGCAGCGCGGCCGCGTAACTGCGATGCACCGCCAGCAGGACCTGCCCCACCGTTTGGTCCGTCTCCGGGCACGGGTCGTCGATGCGGAGCTTCATCCACTCGAAGAT
>Ga0137415_10001961_pt1 | contig 20548 bp, 14 predicted proteins | sample CZODoug3_1_1_16f_FD_183082 | JGI IMG/M metagenome (GOLD analysis project Ga0137415, IMG submission 183082) | Vadose zone soil fungal communities from Angelo Coast Range Reserve, California, USA - CZODoug3_1_1_16fungal (Hybrid Assembly) | ecosystem: Environmental > Terrestrial > Soil > Vadose...
TGGCTTTGTCATGCTCCTGCCGGTCGCGCTGGCAGGAATCTTCACGCTGCAAGCTGCTCCTCCGATTGCAGGTTCTACAATTGTTTTCAACGATCCGCTTCTATTCCGGATATTTGCAAAAGCGACCGGCGCGAACCTAACCGACGCATTGCCTAATCCGTTTTACATGGCCGCGTGGATTGGTTTGCTGGTGACGAGCCTAAACTTGATGCCGGTGGGTCAACTCGATGGCGGGCACGGAACGTTTTCGCTCTTCGGACCACGCGCTCACAAGCTCATCGGCCGGATTGCATTTGTCGCCATGGCCTCAATGGCCATGCTGGGATTCGTTTGGCACCACAGTCCCAGTGGCTTTCTTTACACCGTGCTGCTGGCCGTCATGTTGCGGGTGCGCCATCCAGCGCCAGAGCAGATGGAACCTTTGGGGGCAGCGCGGATCGTAGTGGCAATCATCACGCTGATCGTTTTCGCGCTCTCGTTCGTGCCGTTTCCGATCACGCTTACTTGAAGCATTTGCGCAGACTCTTGACAGCAACCTCGAGTAAGAATGATGATCCTCCTATGAGCCTTGCATCTATTCAGAAGGAAATTGTTCAACTCAATCCCAAAGAACGAGCAGTGTTGATTGATCTGCTTTGGGAAAGTCTCGATGAGGCAGGCGCCGCTGAGCGCGAAAGCAAGTGGGCTTCAGAATCCGAGGATCGAATTGACGCCTTTGAGCGAGGTGAACTACCTGCCGTTGATGGACCTGCTGCTCCGCGAGATCTCCGTTCATCTCTGCCTACCGATTCACCTCGGCCGCGCTGGTAGAGTTGAAACAAGCGACATTAGATTACGAGAAGAAGGAGAGCGGGCTGGGGAAGAGTTTTTTGAATGAGCTTGATGCCACGGTAGACCGAATTCTAGCCAACCCTGTGCCTGGCACTCCTTGTCTCACCGAATAAGGCGATGCCGTACTCACCGCTTTCCATTCGGTCTCATCTATCAAATTCGGTCTAACGAAATTCTCATCGTTTCCGTAATGGACTTGCGACGAGATCCGAGCAATTGGAAACGTGTGCTAGAGGAAGAGGAAAAAGGATCCGAACAAGGTTAAGCACTATTCTTGTGCCAAGGGGGCTGCAGGCAGCAAGCCCTTAATCTCGTGTACCATACGATTCACTTCATCCTGATCGGCAAGCGCAATCATGAAAAACTTGTAGCCTTCATGGAAACAGATGACGCCGTTGGCAAATAGCCAAACGCCACCGAGAAAAGGATTTCCACCGACCAGCCAGCTAATCGGGGCGCCAGCCAGCCCGCCCGGCGAAATAATCTGCGCAAACATCACTGCACCCGCCGCACAACTAAACGCTCCCAGCAATGGCGCACCAACATATTTTGTGATGTTGCGTTCGAACTCAACACGGCTACGCTCTGCTTCCGTAAGTTGTCCCTGGGCAATCAACTCTTCCTTCTTGCGCAGGTAGCTGTCAAAAGTTTCGCTTAGTTTGCGCACTCCAAAAATCGGCAGCGCGGAATGCGTTAACCAATGCGGATGGGCACCGAGCAATACTGCGTCCAGTCCCGGAAATGCGGTGCCCATGCGAATACCGAGCACAAGTGAGAAAGAAACAGCCGCCGCCTTGCCGGGGTTTTCTTTGATCCACTCGCGGGCTTTCGAGACACCCACGGTGGCCGCCGCAGATGCACGCGTGATTTTTGCGCCAGTGTCGTAAACTTTCGAAGCTCGTTCGTAATAATTCTTCGCGTCGTCCAATACATCGCCGGCTTTCTTTCCCGCATCGCCGGCTGCGTCGCGAATCACTTCCCCTGCTTTCTTTGCGCCACGCACCGCATCGTCCGCCGCCCGGCGTGCCGTCTCGCTGAGGTTGCCCTCGTCGGCCAAACGCTCGGCCTCGGCGCGCAACTTGTCGGCGCCTGAACTTAGGCCTTCAGCCCCTCGTTTCGCCGCGTCGCCGGCAGCCTTTGTTCCTTCATCTACCAGGTCGGAAATGGCAAACTTCTCGTCAAGCTCGCGGGCTTTGCGCCGCACGGTCTTATGCCATTCGTCAATTTTGTCTTTGTAGTCAGCCATTTCTAAAGATTTTTTACCTCCAGGTCAGCGCGCCGTTCTGCGTACCTGTACGACTGCGCAAGGGCGCCGGTTTCAATGGATCACAGGTCCTGTGACCCAACCCGCTAATAATCTTGCGTGGTCATGGGCTTCATGTTAGAGTGCGATTATTCAGTGGTTGTCCGCTTTAGCGACTCGCCTAATTTTGATAGCCGTACAATAACTGAAGCCGTTCTAACCTCGGGCACAACCAGCAGGGGCTCCTTACAATAACGAGAAAGCGTGGCGACAATCCAGGCAACGCTCGTATCTGCCACGGTCAACTAAAATCCTTGCTTTAACCAATTACTATGAACGACAAAGACGCTAAGGCAAAACTCCCCAGAAGCGCTCGTGACATGCCGATTGCAGATCGTTTGCGGACTATTCGTGGTTTGGAATTCGGCGCGGATCTGGCTGACGCCGTAATTGCCAAACTCGCAGAGCAATCTCGCGTCGTCGAGTTTCGACGCCGCTGCTTCGTCTATCGCGCTGCCGAAGAGGCGGACGCGCTTTTTGCAATTATCAAAGGACGCATCAAGCTTTGCCGCATCGAGCCGCACAGCGACCGCGAAGCCGTAAACGATATTCTGCCTGAAGGCTCACTCTTCGGCGAGTCGGCTCTTTACTCAAAAGCCGGGCGCCGGGAAAACTCTGCTATTGCTTATGAGAGCTGCACGTTGTTGAGAATACCGGCGGAGCATTTCAAGTTAGCGATGACCGAAGATCAAGGGTTGCACGATTACACCTTCCGTTTGATCGGCCAACGTCTCGAGCATGCAGAACAGCGTCTCGCTGATTTCGCTCTCAATGCTATTCCGGCGCGCGTTGACCGGTTACTGGTGGACTTCTCCGATCGTTACGGCGTGCGCGAATCTGACGGCGTGCTGATCGATATTCCTTTGCCTCACCGGGAAATTGCTTCCATAGTTGGTTCCACCCGCGAAAGCGTCACTGTGCGCTTGAACGCAATGCGCCGCGAGGGTACGATCGAATTCGTTAACCGCAGAATTCTGATCAAGCGACCCGAGTGGCTGTTGCGCGAAGCAAGACTCGTCAATTAGAAACTCTGGCACAACCGGCGAATGAAATGTCCTACGTGTAACAGCCCGGTCGAATGGAACGACAATCCTTTCCGTCCGTTCTGTTCGGAGCGCTGTAAGCTTATCGATTTGGGACGGTGGGTCAGCGAAGAATATCGTGTGCCTGGTAAGCCGGTAGCTCCCGAGGCAGTTGGGGAGGACGAAGACCGTGAACCAGAAACAAGTAGTTCAGAGTACAAACTTTAGTTTGCTGATTCTCCACAACGGGCAACCTGAAGGTTGTACTCTTAACTTCTTGGGTGCTGAACTGACAATCACAGAGCAACGATCGCAATTTTGTTTTTATCCGCCAGCGCGATCATTTCCTCTCGATCAAACATAAGGGTCTTCCCGGCATTAAGACAGAGGCAGGTGGCGCCGGCTTGCACCATAGCTTCAATAGTCGGTATGCCCACTACCGGCACGTCAAACCTCATATCCTGATCCGGCTTGGCAAGTTTCAACACAGTCAGCGGACCGCTGCTGAGATTCTTTCTGCCGCGCGCGCCTCCCTGGCCGTTTATTATTTCACCAGCCCGCAGAATGGTTGCGTCCGTGCCTTCCATGGCTTCGATGGCTACACAAGCTTTGCCACGCACCACAATCGTTTGGCCCAGATCGAGTTGTGCAATATGAGCGGCGACTTCCTGGCCGTACTCAATATCCGCGCGTTCCTCCGAGCTGGGCTTACGACGTGTCAGCGTACCCAGCGCTGGTAAAGAATCCTGCAGAAAATAGGTTGAATCGATCAGATCGATGCCTTCGCTGGCAAGTTCAGCAGCAATGCCGCCGATGAGCGAGGTTGTATTTCGCCGCGGCAGTTTCAAAAGCATTTTCAACATGCGCGCGTCAGGCACGGCGCGACTGAATATCTGCACGTGCTTGACTTGACCGGCCATGATTGCTTTTTCCACGCCTTCGCCTTTGAAAAAGCGAATCAGCTTTCCCAGTTGGCCAATGCCTACCCAGACCAGACGATCCGCTTCCAACTCGATTTTTGGATCAGTCTCTTCGCGAATCGCGGCAACTGAAAGCGATACGCCGGCGCGGCGCGCACCGTCGACGACCATAAAGGGAAAGCGGCCGTTGCCGGCAATTAATCCGTAACGCATTGGGAAAGGATGAAGGCGGAAGGCGGAAGGATGAAGACTGAAAAAGGGTAAAAAGACGAACGCGTGGTTTTTGGGGGCTGCGAAAGAGTTCTAATAGTCCCGCGCTTTTCTTTCTTCATGCTTCCGCCTTTCATCCTTCAGCTTACTTAATTACTCCGCGTTTCGAAGTCTCAATGAACTGGACGAGGTATTGCACTTCTTCAGAATTCGTAAGCTCTTGTTGGATTCTTTCGAGCGCCTGCGAAGTGTTTAGTTTTGCAGCAAGCAGCAGGTGAAAGGCGTGGCGCATCGCCTTGATCGCTTCACGCGAATAACCGCGACGTTTCATTCCGGTGGTATTCAAGCCATAACAACGCGCATGATTCCCAACCGTCAGCGCAAAGGGCAGCGCGTCCTTAACTACCACTGAGTAGCCGCCAACATACGCCTCGCGACCCACGCGACAGAATTGGTGCACGCCGGAATAGGCGCCTACGTTGGCATTGTCTTCAATTGTTACGTGACCGGCCAGCGTGGCCGCGTTGGCCATCATGACACCATCACCAATAATACAGTCATGCGCGACGTGTGCCTGGGCCATTAGCAAACAGTCGTCTCCGATTTGCGTCTTCATGCCGCCGCCCGCCGTGCCACGGTGAATGGTTACGAATTCGCGAATGTGGTTGCGGCGGCCAATGCGAGTTTCCGACGGCTCCCCTTTGTACTTCAAATCCTGCGGCGCCATGCCGATCGAAACAAAAGGAAAAACCTGCGTGCCGGCGCCGATAAAGGTGCGGCCTTCAACCACGCAATGTGACTCTAACCTGACGTCGTCTGCCAACTCGACTTCGTCGCCAACGATTGAATATGGGCCAATGTAGCAGCCGTTGCCGATGCGAGCGCGCGGGCTGATAACGGCGCTCGCGTGGACATTGCTGGATTTGGTGGCAACCGCCATAGGTTGAAGGATTGTGGAAAGAGGTATTAAAACTTCGCTTGCCGATTTAGATGGCCGAGGAGCGATCGGCAATCACGCTCATGATATCTGCGTCGGCTACCAACTGGCCGTCCACTTTCGCCTCGCCGCGCATGCGTTGTATGCGCGAACCGATGCGCAGCGCCGTGACCTCAAGTGTCAATGTGTCGCCAGGGACAACAGGCTTGCGAAAGCGCGCCTCACGAATCCCGGTAAACAATACGAGCTTCGAATCGCGATCCTCAATTTCGCGGAGCGCCAACACTGCGCCGACCTGCGCCAGCGCCTCGACCACCAGCACGCCCGGCATTACTGGCGCGCCGGGAAAGTGGCCCTGGAAGAACGGTTCGTTAATGCTGACTTGTTTGATGCCGACGATGCGCTCGCGCGGCACCAATTCAATTATCCGATCGACTAACAGGAAAGGATAACGATGTGGCAGTAACTCTTGAATGGCCTGGGAATCGAGAACAGTTGGCATGATGTAAAGAGACGCGGGACGCGGAACCGAATGCCGCATCACCGCGTCTGAACTCACGTAGTCTCCACCAAACGTTACTGCGGTGTGATCGATGCGGTCGCCGGATTCTTGCTATTAAACTCGTTAATGAAAGCGCGAGTAATGTCTATGCTGTCGGCAGCATAAACCAGCGGCACCTGGCTGCCGTCGATAATCACGTTGATGTTGTGTTGCTTCGCGTAAAGCTCTAGCGCTTTGCCGATGTCGTCCTGAAGCGGCTGAAAGATGTCCTGCTTACGCTTGTTGTAAGCCGCCTGCGCGTCTTCACCCTTGCGCTGAAAATCCTTTTTCAGTTGCTCAAGCGTATCCATCTTGACCTGAATCGACTTCGGATCCACCACGGACGAGCCTGCCTGCATCTTGTTCACTTCATCGGTAAGCGTTGTGATGCGCTGCTGCATAGTCTGTAGCTCGGTTTGACGAGGCTGAAACTCGCGATTCAAAGTTGTAACCAGAGTATTGAATCGGGCGATACCGGTTTTGGCATCCAGAAAGGCGTCTGAGTAAATCAAGGCGATCTTGCTTTCAGGAACGGTTGCCGCGGTTTGCGTGGCCGGGGCCGCAGGTTTTGGTTGGGCGAATGCAGCGGAAAAACTCAGCGCCAGCACAAATGCGAAGGCGGCTATTAAACGATCTATCTTCATAACTTTCTCTTAATGCTCCTTAAATCAAAGCGGTAGGTTGACTGACTTAGTTGTTCAGGCTACCGCGCAGGTTGGCTTGGAATGATCAAAAGGTGCGTCCAACGCTGAAGCGAATAACTCTCTTTTTCTCATTAAAGCTGAAGGGAAATCCATCGATAAACTGATCTTTCCGCGCGTTTGGATTATACGCAAAGATCAGGCGAAAAGGCACGTTGATGACCGGCACCTGGACCCTAACCTCCATGCCGATACTGGAGCGAAAATCGCCCAGCTTTGCGAAAAGACTCTGCGAGAGGCGCACATCTGTGTTGGTTTGAGCCTGGCCGCGAAGAAAGACTGATTGAAAACCAAACGGCAACCCAGTTGTTGGGTCGAACGGTCCGAGGCTGCGCGCGTTATCCAACTCCTGTGTCGTCACCAGGCGATTGTCACGCATGACCAGCCCAACCCCGTTAATCAGGGCCAGGTCCGTATGGGCGTTGCAAGCCGTCAGCGTTGATAAGCTGGCGAAAGCAACGCCTCCGGGCGCCCGGGGGCAACTAATCAATCCAACCGAGGTCAGGAATGGCTGGTCGTCGAGAAAATTGCTGGAGAACAATTGATCTTTCTTTCCGCGCAGATTGAAAGCAGAACCAATATCGGCAAAACCCGCCAAACTAACAGTGCGACCGATGACCGGGATGCGGTATTCAAAGTTTCCGAGCAATTGCGTATCGGCTCCGACAGGCGTGAACGAGCGCGGCAACTGAACCATATTATTCCCAGTTGGTCCGGTGAAGGTGCCAATGTTCGCCAGTGACGCCGGTACTCCCGGAACTGCGACCGGCGTGCCCGACGCATTGGAAGCAATCACCACATTGCGCGAAGTAACAAACGTGTCCAGCGGAGCCAGCGGCGTGATCGAACGAACGTTGTAACCACGGATGCTAAACTCATCGCCGAGGAAGAAGCGCTCAAAGATAGGGACGCCATCGACAAACGCGAGTGAGTTTGAACCTCTCACTTTCGCGCTGGTGGCAAAACTGCCAACCGTAGAAGCGATCAGCCGAAATCCAAATACGTGGGGCCGCTCTGAACGCTTGTTATGAACGGGATAGAACTGAGTGTAAGAAAGCGTCGGTTGATAAGTGCGAACGTCTCCGCCCAAACCTGCCACTGCCGCGGAAAGAGAAATCTCTCGGCCCTGGGTCGGATCGATGCTGGCGTTACGCGTGTCGTAAACAAAACTTAGCGTGCCGCGACTCGTGATAATGCTTGGTTGAGAATAAATAACCGGAATAAACTGCGTCGGGTTGGCCGTATTGGAATTGACCTTCGGATCTGTCACGGTGGACGTCGAGAATTGATAGGACGCGCCGATACGTGAAAACTGAGTAAAGCGGCGTTTGCGATAGAACTCAGACAGAGGAGCGCTGGCAAAAATCGAGCCGCCGTAGGAAGACCGCGTGAAAAGATTCTCTTCGCCGACGTTGAGGAAATCCACTGTCGATCCCGAGAGCCCTTGCTGCGCATTTAGGTTTTGCGAGAGAAAAGTTCCTTCGCCGAAGAACTTCTGCGTGGTGGCAAACAGCGAGAAACCCGCAGTTATCGGCCGATTTTTAATGTAAGGCTCGGTAAACGAGAACTGAAGATATTTTTGGCGATTGCCTGCGGATAAGTTCACCGAAAGAATCTCACCGCGACCAAGCAGGTTGTTGGTGGAATATTCGAGCCCGAAAAATGATCCGCCGATGCCCGACAAGCCACCGTTGAACGAGATCTGCTGCCGGCCGCGCTCTGTCACCTTCAGGTTGATATCAACGGTCGCCTCTTCCTCGTTTGTTTTGAAGTCAGCGTCTTTATCTTTATCGATTGGATCAAAGTAGCCGAGTTGGTTTAGTTTGACGACTGAATATTCCCACGCGTTTTGATTATAAATGTCGCCTTCATTCAGCAACACTTCGCGGCGCAACACATTATCTCGGGTGAAGGTATTGCCTATGAATTCAAGCCGGCGCAGGGAAAACTGCTTGCCTTCTTCGATCGTGATCACAAAATCGACAATGCCTTCGTCCGGCTTCTGTGGATTTTCCTTGAAGGTCGGTGTGGGCTCGGCCGTGTATTCAATGAAACCTTGCGAGCCATAAACTTTCTTTAAATTCTCGTACAGCGCTTTGCCAATCTTCTCGCCGTTGGCCACATCGTTCTTTTGTAGTCCGATATAACCGCGAATTGCGTCTTCCGAAAAGATCGAATTGCCTTCAATCTTCATCTCGCCCAGGCGATAGAGCTTGCCTTCGATGATAGGCACAGTCACGCGCAATCCTTCATCAGTTGAAGAAAGAAACGGCAGCGGCAGAATGGGAAAACCCGTTCGTCTTGGTCCCACCGATTCCACTCGCGGCTCACCGGGTCGCGCCTGAAGGTAACCTTTCGAGCGCATGTAGTTCTGGACTTGTTTCAGGTCATACTCGAGTTTGTCGCGATCAAGGATGTCCTGGCCGCGCAGCCGTGTCATCAGTCCAGCCTCTTTGACATGCTTCATCGCACCGCGAAGTTTCTTATCGCTGAAAACCGTATTGCCTTCGAACTGAACTTCTACAACGCGCACGCGCTCGCCTTCATTGATAACAAAGGTCAAGGCCACGGAAGTGTTGGAAACCTCCTCCCGCCGTTGTTCGATGGTTGCATTCGGATGACCGTGGGCGGCGAGTAATTCCTTCAGCACGCGGATGGCGTTTCGCGCTTTGACCGGATCGTAAATGCTTTCTTTGGAAACGCCGACGCGCCTTTCGCGAAAAGCTTTAAGAACGTCGGATTCGGGCACGCTCTTCAACCCTTCAAACTGAAGATCGCGAATGATCGGTAGCTCCAAAACTTCAAAGATGACATTTATGCCGCCGCGCGCGCCTTCTTCGGTCAGAACTCGTGTTTTTGTTTTATCAAAAAATCCCAGCGCCAGGATTGCCTGAAGGTCTCGCTGAACTTGCTGTTCGTTATAAGGGTCGCCGGGACGTGTCTGGACGTAGTAAAGGATGTCGTCTTTTCTCAGCCGGCGATTGCCAGTGATGTCGACTGATTCAACGAGCCGTTGATTTTGCTGGGCAAAAGTGGATCGCGGGACGGAAACAATGGAGGCCAGCAGGACAATTCCGCTCACAAGCATGAGCAAAAACCCGCGATATGAATACATATGAGCCTTTTCCCTCAGAGGTTCTTACCGGATCTCGGATACTTCGGGGAGCTTTTGGCTAACTAATTATCTTTGTCGAATTATCTTTGTCGAAAATAAAGGCAAAACCGACCGTAATGGTCTCGACCCCAACTAACTCAACGGGCTGTGGAACTCTTTGATTCCGAAGCGCAACGCTCTCGTTGCCAAAGCTTGTCCAGCAAAGTCGCGCATTATACCGAACCAGCGCTGCAAAAGTAAAAAGGCAAAGGGGAGAACAACTAAAGGCCCTGGATAGCCAGTTCTCGCCTTTGCCCTGTCCGCTTTTGCTATCGCAGCCGATCAGACCGCGCAATTAATGAATCAGCAGAGCGTCGTCGGCGGTTTCCACTCCGACCGGCCGGTAATTCAGATCGTCACCATCCAAAAAAACTTCGATCAGGGAAGCCTCACGTAGATGACCCTGAATCAGCGCTTCGGAAAGCGGGTCTTCAACATATTTTTGCAGTGCACGCCTGAGCGGCCGCGCTCCATATGACCGATCGGCGCAAGTGCGATCGACAATCCAGCGCTTCGCTTCGTCCGTTAGCCTGACTTCAAAACCGTGCCTCATCATCGTCAAGTTAATCTGCTCCACCTGCAACTGGATGACGTCGAGCAACTCATGATTGAACAGCTCGTCAAAGATAATTATTTCGTCAAGGCGGTTGATAAATTCCGGGTTAAACGTTTGTCGCACCTGGGACATCACCATTTCTTCCATCTTCTCGCGCGACGCATCACCGGCCGCCTGAAAGCCCAGGGTCGCTTTCTTTTGAATAAAGCGCGCGCCGATGTTTGAGGTCATGATTATAATTGCGTTTTTGAAATCCACTGCATTGCCCAGCGCGTCAGTTAAGAGGCCATCCTCGAAAACCTGGAGCAGCACATTGAAAATGTCCGGATGCGCTTTTTCTATTTCGTCAAACAGCAGAACCGAATAGGGCGCGCGCTTGATGCGTTCGGTTAACTGACCTCCTTCTTCGTGTCCAACATAACCCGGCGGCGAACCGATTAGTTTGGAGACCGAGTGCTTCTCCATGTATTCCGACATGTCGAAACGAATCATCGAGCGTTCACTGCCAAACAAAACTTGCGCCAGCGAGCGCGCCACTTCCGTTTTGCCAACGCCCGTTGGGCCAAGGAAAAGAAACGAACCGACCGGCCGCAACGGATTTTTCAAGCCGGCGCGTGAACGGCGAATCGCGCGCGCCAACGCCGAGATAGCCGGACGTTGCGAAACCACACGCAGATGAAGTTCCGCCTCAATGCGCAAAAGTTTGTGGGTTTCTTCTTCTTTTAGTGAGGTAACCGGAATTCCCGTCCAGCGGGCAATCACTTCTTCCACGTCGTCGCGCGTCACCCGGGCCGACACCAGCTCGTCTTCATTTCGATCGCTTTGCAGACTCGCCGCGTCACCGGGCTCGCTAGACCAGTCGCTGATTTCATTCCAGTCAGCCAAACTTCCCTGTTCGCGTCGCACACGTAGTTTTACACGAGCGCCAGCTTCGTCGATTACGTCGATTGCTTTGTCGGGCAGGAAACGATCGGGAATGTAACGATGCGATTGGTAAACGGCGGCTTCGAGTGCGTCATCGGTGTAATGGACCTGGTGAAAACTCTCGTAACGCTCACGCACACCGTCCAGGATTTCAATTGCTTCTGCTTCCGAAGGCGGCGGAACTTTGACGGCCTGGAAGCGACGCTCGAGCGAACGATCTTTTTCGATGGACTTGCGAAACTCGGCCGGCGTGGTCGCGCCGATGCATTGAAGTTCTCCACGCGACAGGGCGGGCTTCAGGATATTCGCAGCATCGAGCGAGCCTTCCGCAGAACCAGCGCCAACCAGCGTATGCAGCTCGTCGATGAAGACTATGTACTGCGGATTCTCAACCAACTCGCGCATGATCTGTTTCAAGCGCTCTTCAAACTGGCCGCGGTATTTTGTGCCGGCAACGATCAACGAAAGATCCAATGAAAGAATGCGCTTATTCTCGAGGAACGATGGCACCTCGCCACGCACGATTCGTTGCGCCAGTCCTTCAACGATTGCGGTCTTGCCGACACCAGGCTCGCCAATCAACACCGGATTGTTTTTAGTGCGACGGCAAAGGATCTGGACCACGCGCTCGATTTCAGCTTCACGTCCAATTAACGGATCAAGTTTGTCGTTTGCAGCGTCCTCGGTAAGATCGCGAGAAAACTCGACCAGATGCGGCGTATCTTTCTTTTGCGAGCTGCGCGCGTCTGCGCCTGACTGTCGCGCAATCTCATCACGCACTGCATTGAGCCGCAAGCCCCGCTCGTAAAGAATTTCCGCAGCCATCGAACGATCTTCCCGCAGCAGTCCCAACAGTAGATGTTCGGTGCCGATGTGGCGATGTTGCAGGCGGTCGCTTTCCTCATGCGCGTAGGCCAGCACCCGCTTTGTTTCGGGGGCCAGTGGCAGCTCAACCGAAGTTGAGATTTTTTCTCTTAAGAGCGTGCGCCCTTCGATTTCCTTGCGAATTGATTCGATAGAGACTTGAGCGCGCGGGAAAAACCTGCCGGTGAGCGTTTTGTCTTCGCGCATCAGCCCGAGCAGCAGATGTTCGGGCTCAATGGCCGGCGCGCCAAACTGCGACGCTTCGTAGCGAGCAAAAAAGATAACCCGGCGCGCTTTTTCGGTGTAGCGTTCGAACATTCGGTTGTTATCGCTGCAAAAGCCCTATTGATTACCATGCCGGGCGAAGGACGAATCGCCCGGCAACTGGCGGCATTATAACCTAACACTGAGAGTGCAAAAAGCTTTGTTTGGTTTTCCTGTAATAAACTCGCAAAGAACCTTCGTTTTCAGATGAATGTTCAGTTCTCGGAAATCCGTCCCTGCTCCAATCTCAGTACGCGATCACAACGATGAGCCAAATCCTGATTGTGCGTCGCAATAATAACGATAGCCGGACGAGCAGCTGCATACGAAATAAGGTCACCCGCCAATAAGCCGCAGCTGATTGAATCCAGATTTCCTGTAGGCTCGTCCGCCAAAACCAGCACTGGCTGAGTGATCAAAGCGCGACAGACTGCTACACGCTGTTGCTCGCCGCCCGAAAGATCGGTCACGCGATGCGAAGCTCGCGCCCCCAGTCCCAAACGATCGAGCGCTTCAAAAGCACGGCGCATTGCGTTGCGCCGATCGTGGCGCGCCAGCGTCAGCGGCAAACTGACATTTTCAGCAGCGGTCAGATCCCGCAGTAGGTGATGAAACTGAAAAACAAAACCAACCTGGCGGTTACGGTAACGAGCCAACGCCAAACGGCCAGCGCTATCAACTGCAAACTCACCGAGCCAAATGCCTCCATGATCGGGTTCTTCGATGCCGCCAATAAGATGCAGCAGAGTAGATTTACCGGCGCCTGAAACGCCCACGATCGCGATGGTTTGGCCGGCCACTGCTGAGAAGGAAACTCCGGACAACACTTGAATGCTTTCGCCGCTCGGCGATGAAAAAGTCTTTCGCAAATCCGTGACGGTAAGTTCAAAGTCCAATGTCCAATGTCCAAAGTCCGCCTGCGACAAATGAGCCTGTCCTTGATCGGCGTTGTTCCTCCGCCGGTCATCAGTGCTTGAAAAGCTAGTCCGGTAATCGGACTTTGGACTTTGGACTTTGGACATTGGACTTATTACGAGCTGCGCAACAGTTCAGCGGCGTGAACCCTCGACGCCGTACGTGCCGGATAAATCGTCGCCAGGATGCTCAGCGCGAATGCAATCAGTGCCGCAAAGATGATGTTGTAACTTTTGAGATGCAAAGGCACGCTGCTAATCGAGTAGACATCAGGGGGCAAACTAATCAGGTGATAACTGTTAGCGACGAGCGTCGCGATTGCACCGAGGAAGACTCCGGCTACGGCGCCGCACAAGCCAATGATTGCGCCTGCAATCAGAAAAATTGTCATGATGCCATTCGGCGTCGCGCCCATTGCATTTAAGATTGCAATATCACGCCGTCGTTCAATGACGAGCAGGATGAGTGTAGTCGTAATGTTGAGCGCTGCGATCAAAACTATGATTGCGATGATCATTATGCCGATGTGGCGCTCGAGCGTGAGGGCGGTAAACAACGGCCTATTCGCTTCCTGCCAATCAATTACCATGTAAGCGCTGCCGAGTTGCTGCCTTATCTGCTCCGCTGTTTGTTTGACATTGTAAATGTCTGCGACCTGGACGCTGACGACTGACGCCGCATGGGCATCGCCGGTAAAAGCAGCAATGGTTTCAAGCGAGACATAAATCCAGGTTGAGTCGTACTCGAATAGACCCGAGCGAGAAATGCCGGTAACGCGCACGCGCCGCCGGTTTGGGTTCGCGGATGAGAGCGCTGACTGCGCGGAAATCACGTCCGCAGTGTCTCCGATGTCAACTCCCAGCCGCGTCGCCAACTCTGCGCCTAACACAACGGCCGGCAGGGCTCTCCCGTCGCCGTCGTGTTTAAGAACCGGATCAAGCGATCCGCGAACGATCGTCGCAGAGATTTCATTAGTCATTTGTGAGGACGATTGATCGATGCCGCGTAACACGCCGTATGCTGAACTCTTCGGTCCAATAATAACTGCGCCGTCATACGTGGTTCCGGCGGCGGCTGATACTCCGGCCACGTTTCCGATCTCCGCCGCCACCTGTCGATAATTCCCCAGCGGCTGGCCATCGCTGCGCATGACTGTGATGTGCGCTGTTCCTCGCAATATTTTGTCGCGCAGCTCATCGCGAAAACCATCTGCCAGGGCCAGCGCCACAATCAGTGACGCCACTCCCACTGCAATTCCGAGAATGGCAATCAACGTCGTGGCGCGCGCCAGCCGGTGCTTTCGCCGCGAACGCAGATAACGCAGCGCCAGGAACACTTCATAGGGCATCGTCGTCACTCAATTGAAATCCAGCAGTTGTCAGCCGCTTATTTGCGGACACTTCTTAGTATCTTCCGGCCGGTTCGCGGGTAATAGCTTTTCAAGGTCGGGCCAGTCTGTCGCGCCGCTATCGCTACGCGGTCTTATCTCAAAAATCGTTTCTGTCACGCGGCGAAAACTAAAATGCTTTTGCAAATCCACGATGGTCGGAAGCTCGTCACGTTGCCAACCGCAGGGCAACCACCAGCGCGGGTCCGTGTCCAGGAAAACACGGCGACCGTTGCCCAGATAATTTTCAATCAGCGGGATAAAATCCTTTCCGGGCCAACCGCCGCCTGTGCCAATCGTTTCCCATTTGCCCAGGCCAATCGTCTTCCAATAGGTAACGGCTATGGTTTGCGCACCTGAAATCATGACGGCATCATGCGGAAGCTTTTCTAACTGATGACGATAGTTCTTGCTCATAGCCCGCCGCTCGATAAATTGTTGGCTCGCGGGCCGCAACAGCAGAGTGAAAACAACTGCGAGCGCCAGCACCGCCGCCACGCACGATGCAAAGGCGAAGCGCACACTGTGAACACGACGTTGTAAAGTACGAATTAAGAAATCAGCCGACAATGGCGCGATAGCCGGCAGGCCCGTTAAGAAATAACGCCAGTTAACGGCCGTGCTGTAGTTAAAGAAAAGCAACAGATCGGCAAACAAACCAATCGCCGCGAGCAAAAGCATTGGCGAGAGTTTGCGCGCGCGCCATTCACTGATCATTCCGGGTATCAGGGAAATAAAAACCAGCGGACAACTAACAAAAAAATACGCCAGGTAGGGCGATAAATTGCGAAACGTCACCGGATGTCTGGCGGTCTCCTGCTGCATCGACTCGCGCCAGCCGTACCAAATTTCGCGATAGTGCGGGTCGGTAATGAACCAAAAGCCGAACCAGCCAAGCGCGCAGAAACCGAACAACAAGCATGAGCCGGCAACAATCAGAATTTCCCGCCGTTGCAATTTCCAACCGCAGACAAAAGGCGCCAGAATCAACCACGGCGCATAAAGGCCTATCGTCTCGCGCAGGTTCACACCCAGGCCCAGCAGTCCGGCGCCTGCCTGCACCAGCCAAACGCGACGCTGTTGCAATCCGCGATAATGAAGAATGAGAGCTACTGCGAGCAGCAGCACGGATGGAACGTCGGTCATTACCTGACCGCCGTAAAGAACAAACACCGGCGAAGCCACAATGAAGAGCGCGGCGAGCGTGGCCGTGTACAGCGATCGCGAAACATCACGCGCCAAAACCCAACAAGCTACTAATGCGAGCGGAGCTTGTACTACAACCGCGTACTTAAAAATCAGGTACGCATTTTCCGGTTGCACATTGAAGATGTGATGGGCCAACGCGTAGAGCGCATGGTTCTCAAAAATAAAGAGATTGCGGCCGAGCGCCATGGACGAGGGATAACCGGCCAGCGACAACATCGTGTAATCGAGCCCATCCCAGTCGCCTATAAAAGGATCGACAAACCAGAGCACAAGTATCAACCCGAGAAGGGCCGGAATGGACCACCACAGCCAGGCTTTTAGAAATGAGGTTTGCGCTGGAGCTTCAGAATCCAACGGCGCGACACGGCGACGCCCAGTGAAAGAATCAGACGTTTGAGGGGTGTTTGTCGTTAGCGGTGTCGGGTTCAACAAGTTGAGTTTCTGCCGAACGGTCCGGTCTCTTTACCATCTTTACGCGATTACCCTGCGCATTGTACTCAACTTCGTCCATGATGTTGTAGATAAGCAGCACGCCACGGCCCGACGACTTGAAAAGATTTGCGGGGTCGCAGGGATCGGGAATGGCTTGCACATCAAAGCCTTCGCCTTCATCCTCGACGGTAAAGCACGCCTCTTTTGGCGATAGCTCCGCACCGACACGGACCAGCTTGGTAGGATCGTTTTTGTTGCCGTGTTTGACTGCGTTAACAAAAGCTTCATCGAGCGCGACGTATAGATTAGAGCCCTCGGGCGCAATCAATCCCAGTTTCGACACGCGCGCCAGCAAGTATTGCAGCACGCCGTTCATTAACGCGAGGTCGCTCGGCAGCTCAAACTCAATCTTTTCGTGAGTATGAGAAAGCAGGCTCGGATCGTCGACATAACGCAGCTTGTAAGAAAGCGTTTGCTCGACGATTTCACGCAGTTCGCCTTCAGCGTATGGGTGTCGCAGGCAGTTGACGGCGCCCATTTTGAACGCCTTAACGATTGTCGGTTCGGTTTCGCTCGCGCTGACCGCGGTCAATAAATGTTTGCGATGCAGCTCGCTTACGGGCTGCCCGTTTGTTCGCGAGTCGTCGGCGAGATCACTGATGATCAGATCAAAGTGGTCGATATCGCTGAGCCTGAGCGCTTCTTCGCGATTGCCCGTAGTAGATACGTCATGACCCAAACCACCCAGAACCTGAGCGAGGCTTACACGCAGTTCATCGTTATTGTCGACGACCAGAATCCTACGTTTCTGCATCCCACTCCAATCTGCCGGTGATAGGTTTCCGAGGAGAGATGGAAGTCCTCTAGTCCAAATTAAGCGTCGCTTCCAAAGGTACTTTACGACAATTCCAACCGCCGCGTTCCGCAATATATCACTGGCCCGAGCAAAGCGGTAGGCGCAAAGGCCCAGGCGCTCGGCGCTTAGCACTGGGCCGCGGCTGCGCTACACTACGCGTCCTGTCCGAATGGCCAAACACAGCAAATCTCAAATAGTTCTCGAATACGCACTTGCAAGGTCAATCCTGGCCAGTCTCGGGGCCCTGCCTCGGCTTGTTGCCGTTGCCTTTGGTGTGACCGTAGGGCGCGTTGCCTATCTCTTGCCGTGGAGCCTACGCCGCACCGGCGAACGCAATCTGGAGATCGCGTTTCCTGACATGGACCGGCGCGATCGCAAGCGATTGTTGCGAGGCAGCTTTGAAAGTCTGGGACGGCTCCTGGGCGAGTTTAGCCAACTGCCAAAGGCGACACCGGAAAAACTGCGCAAGCTGATTGAGTACGACGAGGTTGGGCTGCGTCACCTGAGAGAAGCGGAGAAAAACAAACGCGGCGTGATTTTCCTGACAGGACATCTGGGCGTTTGGGAGCTGCATAGTTTTGGCTGGTCTGCGCTTGAGTATCCACTCAGTTTTTTGGTGCGTCCGCTCGACAATGAACGCATCGAAGAAATGGTGGAACGAATCAGGACCAGGTTTGGCAACCGCGCGATTGATAAGAAGAGCGCCGCGCGGCAGTCGTTGCGGACCCTGCGCGAAGGCGGCACACTCGGCATTCTTTCCGATCTAAACACGCAGCCATACGAAGGCGTCTTTGTTCCTTTCTTCGGCAAGCTTGCCTGCACCACCGCCGGCATTGCGACCCTGGCACTGAAGACGGACGCTGTCGTAATCCCCACGTGTGCCGTCTGGGACAAGAAGAAGAAGCGCTATTTTTTCCATGGTGACCCGCCGGTTGAGTTAGTGCGCACCGGTGATCACGCGAAAGACATTGAAATGAACACCGCCAATTTCGCTGCTGCGATGGAGCACATGATTCGTCTCTATCCCGATCAGTGGCTCTGGATTCATAAGCGCTGGAAGACACGGCCGCCGGGCGAGACGGAGATTTATTACTAGGGCTGCGCTGTGGGGGCGTGGGATTTCAATCTGGTGGCCAAAGGCTACTGTTCACTGGGACCGCGGGCGTCCCGCCCGCAACGCGGCGGAGGCACTCAAGTGTTTTCCGATAGGCATTCAGTGGCCTAAATTCGTTTTCGCGCTTTGCGCTCATTGCGGGCGGGACGCCCGCGGTCCCAGTATCAGGCTGACTTTTAGTCCCCAACTAAATCCGCAGTGACATGTCCCAGTTGTGTTCCGCTATACTTCGACGCGAAACCATGCAAGCTTCCGCCGAGCAACAGTTCAAGGGTGCGCGTCCTGCTGAAGAGGCAATTGCGCGCGCCTACGAGTTTGCCGATCTCTCGTCTTATCCTTTTAAAGAGCGGTTTCTCGTTCGCGCCGCTGACCTGGCGTTCTTCTTCCTGATCAAATTGATTGGCAGCACTGTGCGCTGGCAACTCGAAGGTTGGGAAAACTGGGAAGCGGCAAACAGAGACGGTCACATTCCCATCTACACCTTCTGGCACAATCGCGTTTTTCTCTCAACCTATTTCTGGCGCCAGCGCCGCATCGTAGTGATGACTTCGCAGAGTTTTGACGGCGAATACATCGCGCGTTTCATTCAGCGATTCGGTTACGGCGCAGCGCGCGGTTCAAGCACGCGTGGCGCAGTTGGCGCGGTCATTGAGATGACGCGGCTGATGCGCGCCGGGTGTCCCACGGCCTTCACTATTGATGGTCCAAAAGGTCCTCGTTACATTGCCAAAATGGGCGCGGTGCTGCTGGCAAAAAAGACCGGCCAACCGATTTTGCCGTTCACAATTAGCACGGGCCGTTTTTGGGAAGCGAAGAAGAGTTGGGACGGTTTTCAAGTTCCCTATCCGTTCAGCCGCGCGCGCGTGATGATTGCGCCTCCGATTTTCGTTCCTGCCGATGCTGATGAAAAAACTTTGAATGCGAAACGCGACGAGCTCCAGCAGGCGCTCGATGAGCGCGGGCGCATCCTCCGCCTTCACGTCGCGGATCACCTCGCGGGCGAGGCCCGCCTGCGGGCCGAAGCCGCCGCCGACATGCAGGTGATAGCCTTCGACGGTGTCGCCCTCGTCCGAGGTCGCGACCTTGCAGGCGATGAGCCCGATGTCGCCGATATAGTGCTGGGCGCAGGAATGGTGGCAGCCGGTGAGATGGATGTTCACCGGGCTGTCGAGCGCGACGCGCGCCTCGCACCAGCGCGCGATCTCTTCCGCATGGCGCTTGGTGTCGGAGGCCGCAAAGCGGCAGCCGACATTGCCGGTGCAGGCGATGAGGCCGGCGCGGATCGAGCTCGCGCTGGTGGAGAGACCAAGCGCTTCGATGCCGCTGACCGCGTCCTTGATCCGGTCGGTTGGCACGCCGGAGATGAGCAGGTTCTGCCAGACGGTGAGGCGGATATCGCCGTCACCGAAGGTGCGGGCAATGCCGGCGAGCCCGCGCATCTGGTCTGCGGTGAGCCGGCCGACCGGCAGCACCACGCCGATCCAGTTGAGCCCCTCCTGCGCCTGCGGATGCACGCCGATATGGGCCGATCGATCGAAGGCCGGACGCGGTGCGAGCGCCTCAGGCGGAACGCGGGTGAGCTTGCGGCCGAGCTTCTCCTCGGCGAGCGACACGACCTTGTCGAGGCCGAGCGCGTCGATGACGTATTTGAGCCGGGCCTTGTTGCGGTTGGTGCGATCGCCGTGCTCGATGAACACGCGCACCACCGCATCGGCGACCTTGGTCGCGTCTTCGGGCGTCACGATCACGCCGGTCTCGCGCGCGAAATCGTGGTGACCGGTAATGCCGCCGAGCATCATACGGAACCAGATGCCGGGCGTCACTCCGAAGCCGTCCTTCACGTCGACAGCCTGGAACCCGATGTCGTTGGTGTCTTCCAGCACCGGGATGATGCCGCCGCCATCGAAGGCGACGTTGAACTTGCGCGGCAGGCCGTAGAGCGCACGCTCATTGAGGATGTGGAAGTGCCACTCGCGCGCATAGGGGCGGGTGTCGATCAGCTCCTGGCGGTCGATGCCCGCGGTCGGCGAGCCGGTGACGTTGCGGATATTGTCGGCGCCGGAGCCGCGCGAGCAGAGCCCGAGGTCCTGGATCGCCTCGACCATGGCGACGGCGTTCTTGGCCTCGATCTCGCGCACCTGAAGATTGGCGCGGGTGGTGACATGTGCATAGCCGCCGCCACATCGTTGCGCGAGATCGGCGACCCCGCTGAATTGCCAATGCGTGAGGATGCCGTTGGGCATCCGCATCCGGCACATATAGGAATTCTGGTTGGGAGCGACGTAGAACAGCCCGTAGTAGCGCCAGCGGAAATTGTCGGCGGGCTTGGGATACTCGTTGGCCGCCGCCTGCGCCTTCAGCCGTTCGTAGCCGTCGAAGGGGTGCAGCTCGCGCTTGAATTTCTCCTG
>Ga0137415_10001962_pt1 | contig 20536 bp, 19 predicted proteins | sample CZODoug3_1_1_16f_FD_183082 | JGI IMG/M metagenome (GOLD analysis project Ga0137415, IMG submission 183082) | Vadose zone soil fungal communities from Angelo Coast Range Reserve, California, USA - CZODoug3_1_1_16fungal (Hybrid Assembly) | ecosystem: Environmental > Terrestrial > Soil > Vadose...
CGTAATCGAGCACGCTGAGCACCTTTCCCATCTCGGGGCGCTGCAGCACGTCGGGCGCCTCGCGCTTGATGAGCGACACGAATGCGCGGACAGCCGCTCGACGTTGCCTACGAAGCCGTCGCAGGTGACGACGTCGAGCGGCTGTCCGCGCGCCTCACCGACCGGGATGTCGCGGCCTTCGATGTTTCCGATGTAGCGGATGCCGGGGGTTTGCTTGAGGAGCTGGTGCGCTTCTTTGACGACCGCGTTTCCCTTCTCGTCTTCCTCGCCGATGTTGAGCAGGCTGACCGAGGGGCTGGGCCGGCCCAGCACGTCGCGCGCGTAGACGGAGCCGAGGTGCGCGAAGCCCACCAGCTCGCGGGCGTCGCAGTCCACGTTGGCGCCGCCATCGACGACGAGCACCGGCTTGCCGGCGCTGGGAAAAAGCGCGCCGATGGCGGCGCGCTGCACACCGGGATGGAGACGGAGCAGGAGCGTGCTCGCCGCGAGCACCGCCCCCGTATTGCCGGCCGAAATGAAGGCGTCGGACTTGCCTTTCTTCTGCAAGTTGAGACCCACGGCGATCGAGGAGCGCGGTTTGCCGCGAATCGCGGCGAGCGGCTTGTCGCCCATGCCGACGACTTCCGGGGCATCCACGATCTCGATGCGTGTGCGGTCGACGCCGGGCACCGTGGCGAGCGCCGCCTCGATGTCGGCTTTCCGCCCCACGAGCTGAATCTGGAATTCGGCGGGCAGCTCCTTCAGCGCCTGCGCCGCGCCTTCCACTTCAACTTGAGGGGCGTTGTCACTTCCCATCGCGTCCAACGCGATGCGGATCATTAGTCCTCGACGGTTACCCGCTGCTCGCCGTTGTAATACCCGCACGTCGGGCAGACGCGGTGCGGTTGCTTGCTGTCACCGCAGCGCGGGCAGGGCTGTAGCGTGGGGCGCACCGCCTTGTAGTGCGTGCGGCGTGCGCGCTTCTTGCGCTTCGAGGTCCTGCGCTTGGGAACGGCCATTACGATCGTCCTCTGGTTATGAGCTGAGCTTGTCCTTCAAGGCCTTGAGCGGCTGCCAGCGGGCATCTGTTGCGGGCGCACATCCACACGGGCCGGCATTCAGATCTTGCCCGCACTGCGGGCAGTATCCCTCACAGTCGTCGCGGCATAGAACGTACCGCGGTGCGGCGAGTATGAGCTCCTCACGGACCGCCGGCGTGACGTCGATCTCCGTGGCGTCCGGCGCGACCGCATACGAATCGGGGTCGTCGAGCGCCTCGGGGTCCTGGGTAAACAGCGCCCCGATTTCCAGATTGACGGGCGTCGCGACGGCGGTCAGACAGCGGCGGCACTCTCCCTGAGCGACGGTGCGTACCGTTCCCTGCCAATAAAACCGGCCGTCGCCGAGGGACTGCAGCCTGCCACCGACCGCAACCGGTTCTTTAAGGGTAATGTCGATCCCGTCCAGCGCCGGATCGTCCTGCTTCAGCTCGCCCCGGGTGAGGGCGGCGCCCTCCTGGGCCAACTCTCGCAGATCGACTCGCAACATGGTCAGCGAAGCTAAACCGTTGTGGCACTTGCGTCAACGGCACTAGGCGCGGCCGCGCGCGGGAAAGAAAAACGCCACTTCCCGTGCGGCATTTTCCGGCGAATCGGAGGCGTGGATCGCGTTCCGCTCCTTGGACTGCGCATACAAACGGCGAATCGTCCCCGGCTCGGCCTGCGCCGGATCGGTGGCGCCGATGACTTTTCGCAGGTGCGTAACCGCGTCGTCGCGCTCCAGCGCCAGCGCCAGCGCCGGCCCGGACGTCATGAACGTGACCAGGGGGCGGAAGAAGGGCCGCTCGCGATGGACGTCGTAGAACGACTCCGCCCGCGTTTGCGTCAGCTCCACCATCTGCGCATCGCGGATCTGGAATCCCTCCGCTTCGAGGTGGGCGATGATCTTGCCCGTGTGGCGGGCGGCGACGGCATCCGGCTTGATGATGGCGAGGGTAAGCATGGCTCCTAGGGATTGGCAACGAGTCGACGAATGAGGTCGGCGCGCGTCAGGAATCCCACGACGATTCCTTCCCGCACGACGGGAAAACGATCGACGTCCTTGTTGTTCATCAAATTCGCGACGTCGGTGAGCGTCTGATCCTCCGAGAGGCACAGGACGGCGCGGGACATCACATCCTTCACCGGCAGGCCGCGCGGATCGACGTTCCCCTGCCCTGCCATCATGTTGGCGGGAAGGGCGCGAAACTTCCCGCTCTTGGAGCGCTGCAGGTAATCGGGGATCAGGTATTTGAGCAGCTCGCGGTGCGTCACCATCCCGACCAGCGCGCCGTTGTCGTCGACCACCGGTAGCGCGCGCACGTCCTTGTCCATCATCATGCGCGCGACGTCCCCGAGCTGCTGCTCGGGACGCGCGGACAACACGTCCGGGGTCATCAAGTCGCGCACCACGAGGTGGCTAGGCAACTCCATCGCATGCAGCGCACCGATCCCCAGCAGCTGCTCCGATGTCTTGGCGGCGAGCACCGCGAGCACGGTCGCCGGGTCCGCGAGCAGCCGAGCAAAGGCGCTCAGGACCTGCAGGTACGTGGGCGTCTCGCGCGGTGGGGCCACGATCAGAATGACGATCCGCGCACTGCGATTGGGGTCCTTCTCCCAGCGGATCGGCGTGACGGAAACACCGACCGCCGTGGTCAGCTTGCGAACCGCCTCGGTGCGAAAGTGCGGGATGAACGCGTGCTCGCCCACGCTCACCATATCTTCCGGCCAGGCGTTGCGAATCACGGCGTTGAGCCGGTTGGCCTCGATGGCGGCGCCACTCGCCACCAGCCGCTCCGCCAGCCGCTCGGTCGCTTCCTTGACCGTGTGAGCGACCAGCGGCACGACGACGTGCTGCTGCTCCACCACCTCCTGCAGCTTCACATCCGCTCCTTGAGCAGTGGAACGACGTCGGCGGGACGCTTCATCACGCTGATTCCGGCGTCCTGGAGTGCCGCCATCTTATCGGCTGCCGTTCCGGATGCGCCCGAGATGATCGCGCCGGCGTGACCCATGCGCCGGCCCGGCGGCGCGGTCTGGCCGGCGATGAATCCGACGACCGGCTTCTTGACCTTGTGCTTCACGAATTCAGCCGCCTGCTGCTCGTCCGTGCCGCCGATCTCGCCGATCATGACGATCGCCGCCGTCTCCGCGTCGGCCTGGAACGCTTCCAGGCAGTGGATGAAGTTCGTCCCGATCAGCGGATCTCCGCCGATGCCGACGCACGTCGACTGGCCCAGCCCGTGGGTCGTGAGCTGGTGGATGATCTCGTAGGTGAGGGTGCCGCTGCGGGAGACGAGGCCGATGTTGCCAGGCTTGCAGATGTTGCCGGGAATGATGCCCACCTTGCTCTTGTTCGGCGAGATCAGTCCCGGACAGTTCGGCCCGATCAGGCGCGCGCCCCGCTCGTGAACGAACGGCAGGACGCGTGTCATGTCCAGCACGGGAATCCCTTCGGTGATGCAGATGATCAGGCCGATGCCGGCGTCGGCGGCCTCGAAGATCGCGGAGGCGGCGACCGCGGCGGGCACGTAGATGACCGACGTATTCGCCTGCGTTTCGTGCACGGCCTCGGCGACGGTGTTGAACACCGGAACCGTGTCTTCGAAGCGCTGGCCGCCTTTTCCCGGCGTCACGCCGGCCACCACCTTGGTGCCGTAGGCGATCATCTGCTTGGCATGGAACGATCCGTCGCGGCCGGTGATTCCCTGCACCACGAGGCGCGTGTTCTTATCGATGAAGATGCTCACGCCGCCTTCCCCTTGGCCTTGGCCACCGCTTGCTTCACCGCTTCGTCCATGTCCGCGAGCGCCGCAAACCCCGCCCGCTCGAGAATCGCGATGCCCTCTCGCTCGTTCGTGCCGGTCAGCCGAATCACCATCGGGACCTTGAGGGGAAACTCCTTCGTGGCTTGCACGATGCCGTTCGCGACGTCGTCTCCCCGCGTGATGCCGCCGAAGATGTTAAAGAGGATCGACTTGACGTTGGGATCGCCGGTGATGATGCGTAGTGCCGCGACGACCTTCTGCGGATTGGAGCTGCCCCCGATATCGAGGAAGTTCGCCGGCTCGCCGCCGTAATACTTCACCAGATCCATCGTCGCCATCGCGAGCCCGGCGCCGTTCACGCAACAGCCGACGTATCCGTCCAGCTTGATGAACGTCAACCCCGCTTCGCGCGCCGCGACTTCCTCCGGTGCTTCCGCCGAGACGTCGCGCAGCGCCGCGATGTCGGGACGGCGCTCGAGCTCGTTGTCATCGATGCTGATCTTGGCGTCCAATGCCTGCACGCTCCCGTCGGGAGTCGTCACCAGCGGATTGATCTCGGCGAGCGATGCGCCGGCGGCGTACACCGCGGTGTAGAGCTTCTGCATGATGTCGGCGGCCGCGCGCGCCTGCTTCACGTCACGATACAGCGCGAATCCCTGCGTCAGCGCCTGGTGCGCCAACAGTCCGTAGCGCGGGTCGATCGCGAGTTTGTGGATCTGCTCGGGAGTCTTCGCCGCGACTTCCTCGATGTCGATGCCCCCCGCCGGGCTGACGATCAGCATCGGCCGCTGCGAGGCGCGATCCACAATGATGCCCACGTAGCTCTCCGAGGCGATGTCCGCGGCGGGAGCGACGAGGACCTTGTGAACGGTGAGGCCCTTGATCGTCATGCCGAGGATCGCCTTGGCATGCGCCTCGGCTTCAGTGGCGGTCTTGGCGAGCCTCACGCCGCCGGCTTTGCCGCGGCCGCCCGCGTGCACCTGCGCTTTGACGACCACCTTGCCGCCAAAGCGCTCGGCGATAGCGCGTGCCTCCGCCGGCGTCGAGGCGACTTCGCCCGGGGGCACCGGAATACCGTGACGGCGCAGAATGTCCCGCGCCTGATACTCGTGCAGGTTCACACGTGCTCCTTCGCAATCGTCGTTCCGGCATCGCCCCGCAGGGCGGCGAGGCCGTCGGCCAGCTCGGCGATAATGGCGCGTTCACCGCCGGTGCGCACGAAATCGGCGGCGGCTTCGACCTTGGGGCGCATGCTGCCGGTGCCGAGCTCTTTCCCGGCGAGCAGGTGGTCCGCCTGCGCCAGCGTCAGTCGCCGGATCGGTTCCTGGCGCGGCGTGCCATATCCGCGATACACGGCATTCACGTTCGTCAGGATCAACAATACCTGCGCTTCGATTTCCCGCCCGAGGATCGCGGCGACGCGGTCCTTGTCCGCGACCGCGTCGATGCCCTCGAGGCCGAGCTTGGGGTCGCGATACACGGGCGGCCCGCCGCCCCCGCCCGCGATCACGATGTGGCCGGCGCGCGCCAAATCACGGACCATTTCGCGCTCCACGATCCCCGCCGGCTTGGGGCTCGGGGCGAGCCGGCGCCCATCGCGCACCGGAATGCCGCGCGCCACGAGCCGTGCCTGGCGCACCGCATCGAGGACGTGCCCGACGGGTTTGGACGGCGTACGGAGATCGGGGTCGTCGGCGTTACACAGGGTCTGCGTGATGAGCGTGACGACGGAACGCTGCACGCCGGCGCGCGCCAAAGCGTTCTGCAGTGACTGCTGAATCATGTAGCCCATCCATCCGGCCGTCCCCGCAACCAGCACGCCGAGCGGCAGCGGCTCGACCTGGTCGGCGGCGATCTCGTTGCGCGCCAGCTCATCACCTACCTGCGGCCCGTTGCCGTGCACCAGCGCGATGTGCCATCCCGCGGCGGCGAGATCCACGATCGGCGCCAGACTGGCGCGGGTGTGGCGGAACTGATTGCTGATCGTTGGCCGCTCGCCGGGAGGAGCGACGGCGTTGCCGCCGAGCGCGATGACGATCGTTCCTGGTGCCTGCACGGCGGCGCAACCTAGCGGGGCCGTTGGGCCGGAGCAAGCTCACTCATCAGGGCGCGCCACAGCCGCCCGAACGCCTCGAGATCGCCCACACCGAGGGCGGAGTCGGCCTGGGCGGCGAGACGACGCACGCGCTGCCAGCGTGCCGCCAGCGTGGTGTCCGTGACGATCTGTTCTCCACCCAGCAGCGCCGCCCGCGCCGTCAGTCCGCGACCGCTCCGTCCGTTGAACGTCACGTACACCTCCGCGACGCGAGGCGTGGGGCGTGCCGGTGGTGTCCGCGCATCGACGGGGTCGTAGAACTGTGCCTGCACGGTGATGAGCGACTTGGCGGTGGGCCAGATACGTAGCTGACCGGGACGCAGCTCGGCAGAGCCGACCAGCTCACCGGGAAGGCGCTCGGGATCCTCGGGCGATGGTCGCCACAACACCAGCTCGGGCCCGCGCGGCGTGATCGCCGCGGCGCACAGACCGATGAAGCGCCGCGGTGCCAGCGATGCTTCTTCGAAACCGACGGTGGTCCACAGCCCCCCTCCGGGCGCGCCGAGCTGGAACGGCTCGCGCGGGCGCGTGAGCCAGCCGCCCTGAGGTCCCGCGGAATCGCTGCTGGCTCGCAGCAACTGGTCGACGGTCAGTTTGAAGGTCTCGATTGGATACGCGAGTTGCGCGCGCAGGTCGGCGGGAAGACTATCCGCCGGCTCGATCAGCGGTTTGAAGCGCCGCGCCCACGCCGCGGTCAACGAGTCGTATCCCGGGGCGAGCCAGAGGTGCGTTTCGCCGGTCGCGACACGGACTGCCCCGACGAGGCCGGCACGCAGGTATCGTACGTTGCCGTCGCGCCACTCGAGCGGCCGCACGAGCGGAAAGGCCTCGTGCGGTACATAGCCCCAGCTCACCCACCACAAGGCGCCGTCGCGCAGCATCGGCGTCGGCGCGCCGAAGCGGGCGAACGGCGCGAGCCGTTCGATGCGCTCCGTCACGTCGCGTCGCCACAGCAACACCCGTGAAGTGGAGTCGTCGCGCAGCAGCCCCCACGCCTGAATCGTCCACGCGATCGCGAATCGTCGCCATCCTCCTGAGATCGCGACACCGGCCTCCCGGCCGCGACGTGCGCTGTCCGCGGACGTGACGAGAAATCCCTGCAGCCCAGGACCGAACAGGAGGGTGTCTCGCGAGGGCAGCGAGGTCACGGAAAGGCCGCTGTCCGTTTCCAGCGCGAGGCGCACGGGGCCGGCGGCGTTCGTGGGCGCGACGAGCCAGGCGGCACCGTCCTCACCACGTGGCGCGCGCAGCGCGACCGCACTCGGCGGCGCATTCAGCACGACGCCGACGTGTCCGGGATCCCACAGCGGGATGGTACGCAGTGCCGCTTCGCCCGACGGGTACGCGGGCGGCGCGCGCCGCTCGATCCCAGCGAGTCCAAACGCAACCCGTTCGAGCGCCAGACGCCTGCGCGTCAGCTCGATGCTGTCGGGACCGCCCGATGCCCGCACGACCCCGGGGATGACGAAGTAGCCGCTCGTCAGCGAAATGAGCAGCGCGGCCCACCCCGCAAGAATCAGCGTGGGCCGATCACGCCATGCCCACGCGAGCGAAACCACCACGGTCACGATCGCTACCCCGGCCACGGCGGCCGCTCCAGGGACGCGGACGCTCAACGCCGCTTGATCGACCGTCCCGTGCAATCCGCCGATGACTTCCGCCGGATCGAGCACTGCGCCCCAGGCGATGACAAGGGCCAGACAGGCGAGCAGGACACCCACGTGCGCACGCGCGTAATCGCTGGCGCGCACTCGGCCGCGCCGAATTCGCAACGATCCGATGACGGCGTAGAGCAGCGACACGACTCCCGTGGCCGCGAGCACGAGGATCATGGTGCGATTCTGTAGCGCGGCGTACCAGGGAAGCAGGCTGACGTAGTAACCGGCGTCTCGGCCCAGCGCGGTGCCGTCCGGAACGCCGAAGTGGGGCGGCGAGGATGCCATCACGGCGTGGCGCCACCAGTCGCCGGTGCCGAGCGAGAGCAGCGAGCCGAGTACGACGCCCAACAGCACCGCACCGGCGAGCAACGTGCGTCGAGGCACTGCTTCGACGATCTCGAGGTCCCCGAGGCGTCGGGGCATCTGCACCGAGCCGATCGCGCGGTAGACGATGAACAGATTGCCGGTGAACCAGGCGACGGAGATGAGGGCGACCAGGATTTGGATCAGCCGCGCGAGATCGCGGGCCGCGATGATCGCGTCGCCACCCGCGAAGGTGCGATCCCACGCCCGTTCGGTTGTTTCGACGGCCAGCCACCGCCCGCCGACCAGCGCCGCCACCAGCAGTCCGGCGCCGATCAAGTACAGCCTGCGCCGGCCCCGACTCGTCACACCGTCACGCCGTCACGCCGTGCGCCGCCAGCCAGCCTTCGACCTCGGCGCGATACGCCGCGAGATCCTTCGGGCTCGTCGCCTCGAAGCGCATCACCAGCACCGGCTGCGTGTTCGAGGCGCGCAGCAGACCCCATCCTTCGGGAAACGTGATGCGCACGCCGTCGAGCGTGAAGACGGGATACTTCTTCTTGAAATCGGCGGCGGCCTGCTGCACGACGTCGAACTTCTTTTCATCGGGACAATCGACGCGCAGCTCCGGGGTCGCGTACGTCTTCGGCAAATCGGCGAGCAGGCGGGACAGCGGCCCACCCTCGCGGGCCTGGTAGGCGAGCAGCCGCGCGGCGGCGAAGAGCGCGTCGTCGAACCCGTACCAGTCGCCACCGAAGAACATGTGGCCGCTCATTTCACCCGCCAGCGGTGCGCCGATCTCCTTCATCTTCTGCTTGATGAACGAATGCCCCGTCTTCCACATGACGGGCTCGAGACCCGCCTTCTTCAGCATCTGCGGCAGGATCTCCGAGCACTTCACGTCGAAGATGACCGATTTGCCCTTCCCCATGCGGTGCACCAGATCGCGTCCGAAGAGCACGAGCAGCTGATCGCCCAGCACCGGCTCGCCACGCTCGTCCACCGCGCCGATGCGGTCGCCGTCGCCGTCGAAGGCAATCCCCAGCTCCGCTTTCTCTTTCTTCACGGCGACCTGGAGGTCGTGAAGATTCTCGATCACCGTGGGATCGGGATGGTGATGAGGGAACGTGCCATCCGATTCGGCGAACAGCGGCACGACCTCGACGCCGAGCGCGCGCAGCGTTTCCACTGCCACGAGGCTGGTGACCCCGTTCCCGCAATCCACAACCACCTTGAACCGCCGCGCCAGCGGCGTGTTGCGCTTGACGATGGCGTCTTTGTACGCGGAGAGCAGATCGCGGTGCGTGGTACTACTGCCACCCGGCTTGGTGGCGAGCTTGCCGTCGTCGATGAGCTTGTAGAGGATCTGGATATCGTCCCCGAACACCGCATCGTGCGCAAGCACCATCTTGAAGCCGTTGAACTCGGGCGGATTGTGCGAACCGGTGACCTGAATGCCGCCGTCCACCGGCAGCGTCTTGGTCGCGAAGTACAGCGCGGGCGTCGGCAGCTCGCCGACGTCGACGGCAGTGCCGCCGGCGGCCACGATCCCTTCGCGCACACCCTGCGCGAGCGCGCTGCCGGACGGCCGGTTATCACGTCCCACGGCGATGCGAGGCGCCTTGCCGTTGCCCCCCCCCAGTCGTTGCCACGCGAACGTCGTGTACGCCTGGCCAACCGCATGGGCTGCCGCGGGTGTGAGCTGCTCGTCCACGAGACCGCGGATGTCGTACTGGCGGAAAATTGTCGCGGGAAGCTTCACGGATTGCTCGAGCCTTATTGACCCGTCGTGGTCGTCGTCGCCGCCGGCTGCACGCTCTCGCCGGCCGAGCGCGCCAGGTCGAATAGCCGGTTCGGCCAGACACCGAACAGCAGCAGGCCGGCCACCACTGCCACCACGGCCGCCCGTCCCCACCGGTCGAGCCGGACGTCGACGTGCGCGGCCTCGATCGGCTCCGGCTTCATGTACATCGCCATGATGACGGGAAGATAGTACCCCGCCGAGACGACGCTGGTTAGGACGAGAATCGCGGCCAACGTATTCTGGCCGGCACTGGTCGCCGCAATGAGGATGTACCACTTGCCGATGAACCCGGCCGTGCCCGGGAAGCCCAGCAGCGACAGCATGCAGATCGCGAGCGCGAACGCGAGCCAGGGACGGCGGGCGGCGAGGCCGGCGAGGTCATCGATCAGGACGTCGCTCTCGCCCGCCCTGCCCTTGGCCGACAGCACGGCGAACGCGCCCAGCGACATCAACGTGTACGCGATCACGTAGACGATGAATGCGCTCATGCCGGCGGCACCGCCCGCCGTCACCGCGACGAGCAGGTAGCCGGCATGCGCGATCGATGAATAGGCCAGCATCCGCTTGAGCGACCGTTGCGCCAGCGCGAAGAGGTTGCCGCCGATCATGGTGATCACGGCGAGCCACCACACGATGTCGTGCCACGCGGCGACGCCCGCAAAGCCGGCGATCAGCACGCGAAACAGCGCGGCGAAGGCCGCCGCTTTCACTCCGGTCGCCATGAACGCGGTGACCGGCGTGGGCGCGCCGTCATACACATCCGGCGCCCACGTATGGAACGGCACCGCGGCCACCTTGAATGCGAATCCCACGATCAGCAGCGCCAATCCCGCGAGCAGCATGACGCTGGGCTGGCCCATGAACGCCACCTGCGCGCCGATCAGCCCGATGTTCGTCGTGCCGGTCGCCCCGTAAATGAGCGCGATGCCGTACAGCAGAAACCCGGACGCGAATGCGCCTAACAGAAAATATTTCAGCGCGGCCTCGGCGGAGCGGGCACGGCGGCGGTCGAATCCCGCCAGCACGTAGACCGCGACCGACATCAGCTCGAGTCCCAGGAAGATGACCATCAGGTCGGCGCCGGCGGCCATCACCATCATGCCGAGCGTCCCGAACACGAGCAGCACGTAGTACTCCGGCGCCAGCAGCTGCTCGCGCTCGAGATACGAGAACGAGATCAGCACGGTGAGCGCCGCGGCGCCGAGGAAGATCCAGTCGGCGACCCAGCGGAAGTCGTCGGCCGCGACCATGGCCGCGAGCCCCTGCACTCCGGCGTGGTGCCACCACAGCCACCACGTCGCGACCGCCGTCGACAGCAGCGCCAGCAGCGTCAGCCAGCCGGTAATGCGCAGGTCGCGCACCGTCTGGTGACGCCAGGCGACGAACAGCAGCAGCGCGAGCGCCCAGCCGGTCAGCACCAGCTCCGGAAGGAGCGAGAGCAGGAGATCGCCGTAAATGGAGGGGTCGAGTCTCATGGCTGTCCCCCGGCGACCGGTTGCCCCTGCGTCGCACCGGGACGGACCTGCTCGATCAACTGGCGCGCCGACGGTTCCATGCGGCGCAGAAACGGCTTCGGATAGATCCCGACCCACAGAATGCACACGAGCAGCGGGACGAGGACCAGCAGCTCGCGCGGCGTGAGATCGGTCAGCTTCTCGTTCGCATGATCGGTGAGCGGATTGTAAATCACGCGCTGCAGCGCCGTCAGCAGGTATGCGGCGGCCACGATCACGCCGGTCGTGGCGAGAGCCGTCGCGATCGGGTAAGTGCGGAACGATCCCAGCAACACCAGGAACTCACCGACAAAGCCGTTCGTCCCGGGCAGGGCGATCGATGACAGCGACACGATGGTGAGGACCGCGGCGAACAGCGGCACGACGCGCGCGATTCCCCCGTACGCCTCGATCAGCCGGCTGTGGCGGCGCTCGTAAATCATGCCGACCAGGAAGAAGAGCGCGCCCGTCGAGATGCCGTGGTTGATCATGATGAGCAACGCACCCTGCACGCTCTGCAGCGTCAGCGCCCAGATGCCCAGCATCACGAACCCAAGATGGGCGACGGACGAGTAGGCGATCAGCTTCTTGAAGTCGGGCTGCACCATCGCGACGAGTCCGCCGTAGATGATGCCGATCAATGACAGTGCCACGATGACGAGCTGCACGGTCTGGCTGAGCGCGACGGCCGGGAAGAACGGCAGCGCGAAGCGCAGGAAGCCGTACGTTCCCATCTTCAGCAAAATGCCTGCCAGGATCACCGAGCCCGCGGTCGGCGCCTCGACGTGGGCGTCGGGCAGCCACGTGTGCAGCGGGAAGAGCGGGACCTTGATGGCGAATGCGAGGAAGAACGCCCCGAACAGCCACCAGGCGGTGGACCCGAGCAGCGGTGCCTGGGCGAGGAGATGCGCGTAACTGAATGAATAGATGCCCGTGACACGCGCGGCGTGCAGGTACAGCACGATGATCGCGACCAGCATGAGCAGCGATCCAAAGAACGTATAGATGAAGAATTTGATCGCCGCGTACAGCCGGTTGTCCCCACCCCACACCCCGATGATGAAATACATCGGGATGAGCATCACTTCCCACATCACGTAGAAGAGGAAGAGGTCGAGCGCGATGAAGACGCCGATCATCCCGGTCGTGAGCACGAGGAGCAGCGCATAGAAGCCGCCCTCGCGCTTGGTGATGTAGCTCCAGCTGCCGAGAATGGAGAGCGGCATCAGGAACGTGGTGAGCAGCACCAGGAACAGGGAGATCCCGTCCACACCGACCGTGAAGTGAATCCCCCACGCGGCGATCCAGGTGCGGTCGACCATGAACTGCATGCCGCCCGCCGGCACGAACGTCCACCACAGCGGCACCGACAGCGCGAACTCCACCAGGCTGGCGGCGAGCGCGACGTACTTCGCCAGCCGTCCGGGCAGCAGCAACACCACGGCGCCGGCGATCAGCGGCCAGACGAGCAGCGCGGTGAGTACCCAGCGCCCGTACATCAGCCGATCGCCCGCCACAGCACCAGCAGCACGCCGACCACAAAGGCGGCGACATACATCCCCACCTGCCCCGTCTGCAACCACCGATTCGCCCAGCCGAGCGCCCGCGCGCCGCGCGCGACGCCGTTGACTGTGGCGCCGTCGATCACCCGCTGATCCACCTGCTTCCACAGGACCTCGCGCGACAGCCAGACCAGCGGCCGGACGATCAGCGCGTCATAGATCTCGTCCACGTACCACTTGTCGCGCAGCACGCGCGCGAAGCCGCGTTCCTCGGGGGCGCTGCGCGCGGCAACGAGCCCCTCCGGCTTGAGCAGCCGCCACGCGCCGACGATGCCGATGACGGCGGTGGCGACCGCCACGCCCACGAGCAGCCACTCGGTGCCCGATGCGAGGTGCGCTTCGGGAAGCAGCGCGGCACTCGGCTGCGTCACGGGTTCGAGCCAGTGATGCAGCCAGGCGCTGCCGTGGTAGAGCGCAGGGACGTTGAGCAGCCCGCCGGCGGCCGACAGCACACCGAGCACGACGAGGGGGCCCGTCATGCTCCACGGCGCTTCGTGCAGGTGTGCCTGCTCCTTCTCGCCGGTCCGGTTCGGGCCGTGGAAGGTGTAGAGCATCAAGCGCGTCATGTAGAACGCCGTCAGCAGTGCCGCCACGAGTGCCAGCGCCCAGAACACGAGCCAGACGGGCTGGGTCGATCCCCTCGCGAAGGCGGCGGTGAGGATCTCGTCTTTGGAGAAGAACCCCGCGAGCGGCGGAACCCCGGCGATGGCGAGCGTCGCGATCCACATCAACCCCGTCGTCCACGGCATGTAGCGCGACAGGCCGCCCATGTTGCGCATGTCCTGCGCGTCTTCATGGGCGTGGGTATGATGATAGGCGCGGTGCATCGCGAAGATCACGCTGCCCGACCCGAGGAACAGCAGCGCCTTGAAGAACGCGTGCGTCGTCAGATGGAAGATGCCGGCGCTGATCGCGCCCGTGCCGACCCCGAGGAACATGTAGCCGAGCTGCGAAATCGTGGAGTATGCAAGGACCTTCTTGATGTCCCACTGCTTCAGCGCGATCGTCGCGGCGAACAGTGCCGTCAACGCGCCGACGCCCGCGACCACCGCGCTGGACAGCGGCGCCATGGCGAACAGCACATTGCAGCGCGCGACGAGATAGACGCCGGCGGTCACCATCGTGGCGGCGTGGATCAGCGCCGAGACCGGCGTCGGGCCCGCCATCGCGTCGGGCAACCAGGTGTACAGGGGGATCTGCGCCGACTTGCCGGTACAGCCGAGGAACAGAAACAGCGTGATCGCGGTGACGGTGCTGCCGCCCGCCACGAGCGCGGTGGGAGCATGCGATAAGACGGTACCGAAGTCGAGTGAGCCTGTCGTCCAGAAGATGATGAACATTGCGACCATGAATCCGAAGTCGCCGATGCGGTTCATGATGAACGCCTTGCGGCCGGCGTTCGCGTTGGCCTGCTCGCTGAACCAGAAGCCGATCAGCAGATAGCTGCACAGCCCCACGCCTTCCCAGCCGACGAACATCACGGGGAAGCTCGCGCCCAGCACCAGCACCAGCATGAAGAAGACGAACAGGTTCAGATACGCGAAGTAGCGGGCGTACCCGGGATCTTCTTTCATGTAGCCGATGCTGAACAGATGGATCAGCGAGCCGACGCCGGTCACCACCAGCAGCATCACGGCCGAGAGCTGGTCGACCTGAAAGGCGAAGTCCACCTGCAGCGTGCCGACGGGAATCCACGACCAGTAGCGGAACACGACGGGGGCGTCGGCGTCGAAGGAGCTGACTACCGCGATCGACACGGCGAACGCCGCCAGCAGCACGCCCGCGCCGATCACCGAGACAAGAGTCTTGGCCGTGGGACGGACGAATACCAGCGCGCCGTTCAGCACGAAGCCGAGCAGGGCCAGTGCCGGCGCGAGCCAGATCAGGTCGACGGCAGTGCCGGTCATCCGTCCTTGAGGAGATTCATGTTCTGCAGGCTCACCGACTGCTTGTGGCGGTAGACGGCGAGGATAATAGCGAGCCCCACGGCGGCTTCCGCGGCCGCCACGGCCATCACGAAGAACACGAATACCTGGCCGCCCACGCCGAGGCCCTGTGCCAGCGCCACGAACGTCAGGTTCACGGCGTTGAGCATCAGCTCGACGCACATGAAGATCACGATGACGTTGCGCCGGAACAGCACGCCGGCGACGCCCAACGTGAAGAGCACCGCGGAAATGGCGAGGGCCGGGCTGAGCAGCATGCTACAGTTTCCGCTTCGCGAGCACGACGGCGCCGACGATCGCCGCGAGCAGCAGCACGCTGGCGATCTCGAAGGGCACGAGGTAGGCGTCGAACAAGGGATTCGCCACGGCGCCGACCATCCCCTGCTGCTGCTGGATCGCCGCGACGGTGCCGGGCGGCAGCCGGATCGCGTCCGGCAACGTGGACTGGCTCACGACGCGGAGCTGAAACAGCAGGACGCCGGCGAGCAGCGCCGCGATCAGCAGTCCTACCGGCCCTTTGATGTCAGTCGGTGCGGGCCGTCCCAGGTTCAGCAGCATGATCACGAAGAGGAACAGCACCATGATCGCGCCGGCGTAGACCAGCACCTGGAGCACCGCGATGAACTGCGCGTCGAGCAGCACGAACAGCGCGGCCAGCGCGAACAGCGTGACCACCAGCCACAGCGCGCAGGCGACGGGGTTCTTGCGCGTGATGCACAACAGCGCACTCAACATCGCGAGGACGCCGAAAATCCAGAAGAAGGTGAGCGTCACCTACTCACCCTTGGGGTCGGACGGGTCCCACAGGGTGGAAACGGGGTGCGTCTGCGCCGTGAGCCGCTCGAGGTCGTACACGAAACGGTCGCGGGAATATTCGGAGTTCTCGTAGTGCACCCCGACGTGGATCGCCTCCTCGGGGCACACTTCCTGGCAATAGCCGCAGAAGATGCAGCGGAACTCGTCGATCTCGTAGATCAGCGGATAGCGGTTCCCCTCTTCATCCTCGCCCGGCACCAGCTTGATGCAGTTCGCCGGGCAGATCTGCGGGCACAAGCCGCAGGCGACGCACTTGGCGCGTCCCTGCTCATCCGTCAGCATGCGATGCGTGCCGCGCCAGCGGGACGACAGCGTCCAGTCTTTGGAGGATTTCTCCTCCGGGTACTGCATCGTGACTTTGGGGCGCAACAAGTGGCTGAACGTCAGCGCCATCCCCTTCAGCGTGGCACGCAGATACGACGTCTGCTGCGTCGGCCGCTTCATGACTTTCACGCCGATCGCCATTAGACCGCCTCCTGAGGAACTGATCCCGACACGATGCGGCCGCGGTCGAGCCCAAAGACCAGGATGATCAGCAGCACGAGATTGAGGGCGCCGAGGGCATAGGCCATGCCGACGCCGTACTGCCAGCCGAGCTGGACTCGCAAGAACCAGATGGCGACCGCCAGGACGGTGGTATACACGAGGGCGAGCGGCAGCAGCACCTTCCATCCAAGCGCCATGAGCTGGTCGTAGCGGAAGCGCGGCAAGGTCCACCGTACCCAGACGAAGGTAAAGAGGAAGAAGAATGTCTTGAGCCCGAACGCGGCGAGTGTGAGGAGCGTCTTGGGAATGCTCGGATCGCCCGTGGAATCCCACGTCGTGAACGGAATGTCCCAGCCGCCGAAGAACAGCGTCGCCATCAACGCGGACGCCGTCACCATGTTCGAGTACTCTGCGATGTAGAACATCGAGAACTTCATCGCGCTGTACTCGGTGTGATAGCCGGCGATCAGCTCGCCTTCTGCTTCGGGGAGGTCAAATGGCAAGCGATTGGTCTCGGCGAACGCGCTGATGAAGAAGATCACGAACGAGACCGTCAGCGGCACGATGAACCAGGCGTGTGCGAGCTGCTGCTGTGCGATCACCTGTGACAGCGTGACGTTGCCCGCGAGCAGCAGTACCGCGATCGTGCTCATGCCGAGTGCGATCTCGTACGAGATCATCTGCGCCGACGCGCGCAACCCGCCGAGCAGCGCGTACTTGTTGTTGGACGCCCATCCCGCCAGCACGATGCCGTACACGCCCAGCGAGCTGATCGCGAGGATGTAGAGGAAGCCGACGGGCAGATCGGCCACGACCATCGGCACGACGCCCCACTTGGTGGGGAGCGGCGACGCGAAGGGGATCACGCCGAAGGTCAGCAGCGCCGGCACGAACGACACGATCGGCGCGAGCGTGAACAGCGCCTTGTCCGCCATCGCGGGCGACGTCTCTTCCTTCAGGAAATTCTTCAGGCCGTCGGCGGCGGGCTGAAACAGCCCTTGCGGGCCGACGCGATTGGGGCCGAGGCGATCCTGCATCCAGGCGCACACCCGCCGCTCGAACAGCGTCAGCAGCGCCACGCCAACCATGATCAGGTTGAAGACGACGAAGACCTTGATCGCGGATGCGATGAGGAAAAAGCTCACGACACCGCCGCGAGGCCCAGCGTCGTCACGAGCTGCCCGAGCACCCACGCCGCCGGCTGTGCCATGCCGGGCGCCGGCTTCGCCTGGTAGTAGGGTTGCTCGCGTCCGTCGCGGTTCGTGAAGGTGCCTTCTTCCTCGGCAACGTTCGCAATCGGCAGAATCACCTCGGCACGCCGGCACGCCGCATCCTCGCCGAGTACGGTGCCGAGATAGATCAGCGCGCCGTTGGTCGCGACGGCGCAATCGGGATCGTCGAGCACCAGCACCACGGCCGCCGATTTCGCCGCCGCGATCGCCGCCGCGTAGTCGCGTGTGTAGCCGAGCTGCTCGGCGCCTTTCGCATTGGGGGCGCGCTCGGCGCGCAGCGCGAGATTCGGCACACCGGGGAGCGGCGCCTCCTCACCCATGACCACCTGGAAAGCGCCGCTCCAGGTGAACCCGGAGAGGAGACGCTTGGCTGCGGCCAGCGCCTCGGTCGAGACACCGGGCGATACGAGGGCGACCGCTTTTCCCGAAGCCCCGCGCAGGATTCCCACGACGCGATCGAGCGCTTCGTCCCAGTCGGTGGCCTTCAGCTCACCATCGCGACGCACCAGCGGAGCCTCGATCCGATCGCCGCGGTTCATCCACTTGTAGTGCATGCGGCCGTGATCGCAGATGAAGTAGCGATTCACGTCGAGGTTGGGGCGTGGGCGCACGCGCACGACGACTTCGTCGCGCGTGTCGAGCGTGATGTTGCACCCTTGCGAGCAGCCGGTGCAGATCGACGCCGTCTTGTCGAGCTCCCACGCACGGGCCTTGTGCAGGAAATCTTTGGAGAGCAGTGAACCGACCGGACAGAGGTCGACGACGTTCCCTGCCCAGGGATGATCGAGACGGGCCTCGGGGTGAATGCCGATGTATGCCCGGTCGCCGCGCTCGGAGACATTGAGCACCGGCTCCTTGGCGATGTCTTCCATGTAGCGGACGCAGCGCGTGCAGAGGATGCAGCGGTTGGGCACGTACAACACGTCGGGACCGAAGTCCTCCACTGGATTGAAGCGTTTGGCGAACTCGGCGTAGCGGGTCCGCGCCTGCCCTTCCTGGAACACGAAATCCTGCAGCTCACACTCCCCCGCCTGATCGCAGATCGGACAGTCGAGCGGGTGGTTGATGAGCAGGAACTCGAGCACGCTCTGACGGGCGGCCTTCGCGGGAGCCGTCTGCGTCTTCACCACCATGCCCTCAGTGACGGTCGTGGCGCAGGCGATCTGCAGCTTCGGGGCCTTTTCGACTTCCACCAGGCACATCCGGCACACGCCGGCGACCGGGAGGCCGGGGTGGTAGCAGTAGTGCGGGACCAGCACGCCGGCCTGCTTCGCCGCCTCGATGACGAGGGTGCCGGCCGGAACGCTGACCGGTGCGCCGTCGATCGTCAGGTTGATCATGCCGTCAGCCATCAGCCCACCATCACAGGTTGTCGTTTTCCCCCTAGATACGCTTCGAACTCTCCCCTGAACTTTTTGATGCCACTCACAATCGGTGCGGCGCAGGAGTCGGAGAGCACGCAAATCGTCTTGCCGGTCATGTTCTCGGAGAGGTCGAGGAGCAGGTCGAGATCTTTCGTCTTCCCCTGTCCGGCGAGAATCCGTTCCATGATCTTCGTCGTCCACGCCGTGCCCTCGCGGCACTGGGTGCACTGGGCGCACGACTCGTGCGCGTAGAAGCGCGCCAACCGCATGATCTGATAGACCATGTCCGCCGAGTCATCGAACACGATGACGCCGCCCGAGCCGAGCATCGAGCCTTTTTCGACGACGCCTTCATAGTCGAGCAGACACGCTTCGGTCTCTTCGCGCGTGAGGATCGGCACGGAGGAGCCGCCGGGGATGCAGGCCTTGAGGGTCCGGCCTGCGGGCGGGCCACCGCACATGTCGTACAACAGATCCTTGAGCGGAAAGCCCATCGTGACTTCGTAGTTGCCGGGGCGCTGCACGTGGCCGCAGACGGAAAACAGCTTCGTGCCGGTGCTCTTGGGATTCGACAGGGTGAGCCCCTTGTACCAGGCGGCACCGCGCTTGAGGATGTGCGGGACCGCGGCCAGGGTCTCGACGTTGTTGATCGTCGTCGGTAGTCCGAAGAGGCCGGCGGCCGCCGGAAACGGCGGCTTGATCCGCGGATTGCCGCGCTTGCCCTCGATCGAGTTCATCAGCGCGGTCTCTTCACCGCAGATGTAGGCGCCCGCGCCGCGATGCAGATAGATCTTGATGCTGCCGAACACGCCGGCGGCGTTTGCCTCGGCGAGCGCCCGCTCCATGATCGTCCACGGCTCGGTGAACTCGCCGCGGATATAGATGTAGACGACCTCGGCGCGAATCGCGTGGGCGGCGATCGCAGAACCCTCGAGCAGCGCGTGCGGCGTCCACCGCATGATCTCGCGGTCCTTGAAAGTGCCAGGCTCCGATTCGTCGGCGTTCACGCAGAGGTAGTGCGCCTTCTTCTTCTCCTTCGGCATGAACGACCACTTCAGGCCCGTCGGGAAGCCTGCCCCGCCCCGTCCCCGCAGTCCCGATTCCTTGACGACGTCCGTGACGGCGACCGGATCCATCTTGAGCGCTTGCGCCAGCGCCTCGTAGCCGCCGCGCTTGGTCCAGCCCTTGAGGGTGCGCGCGTCCGCGTCGCCGAAGAACTGCGACAGGACAACGGTCTCTTTAGGATGCGGCTTATGAGGGAAGCCCATTACGAATGTCCAATGATCAATGATGAATGATCAATGATCGATCGATCATTGATCATTGATAATTCGACATTGATCATTCGCATTAGCGGTATTTCCTCACGATGTCCGCCACTTTCTCCGCCGTCACGTTCTCAATGAAATCGTCGTTGACCAGGATCGGCGTGGCGAAGCCGCAGGCGCCCAGACACTCCACCTCGACGATCGTCCACTTTCCATCCGGACTTGTGGCCCCGGCATCACCGGCACCGGTTTGCTCGAGCAGCGCCTTCACGACCCCTTCGGCGCCGCAGATGTTGCACGGCGACGTCGTGCAGACTTGCACGAAGTTTTTCCCGACGGGATGCTGGTGGTACATCGTGTAAAACGTCACGACGCCCTTCACGTACGCGGGCGTCAGGCCGAGCACCTCGCCGACCTCGGCCATGATGCGGTCGGAGATCCAGCCGTGCTCGCGCTGCGCGATCCAGAGCGTCGGCAACAGGGCGGCCTGCTTGTTGGGGTAGCGCTGGAGGACGGTCTGCAGCTCCTCCAACACTTTCCCGGTGAAGACGGGTTGGTAGTCCTCCTGCACCGTCATCGATCGACCTCACCCATCACGATGTCCACGGACGCGTTGATCGCGACCAAGTCGGACAGCAGGTGGCCTTCAGCCATCTTGGGGAGTGCGGAGAGGTTGATGAACGACGGCGGCCGAATGCGCCAGCGCACCGGCTTGGCGGTGCCGT
>Ga0137415_10001964_pt1 | contig 20527 bp, 17 predicted proteins | sample CZODoug3_1_1_16f_FD_183082 | JGI IMG/M metagenome (GOLD analysis project Ga0137415, IMG submission 183082) | Vadose zone soil fungal communities from Angelo Coast Range Reserve, California, USA - CZODoug3_1_1_16fungal (Hybrid Assembly) | ecosystem: Environmental > Terrestrial > Soil > Vadose...
CTTTCTTGCGGCATCGTGGTCTCGTCAAACTCCATGAATTCTGCTGCCATGCGATTCTGGCGGAGCCAGGTGAAGCAGGTGTTGCGCACGATCTGCAGCAACCAAGCCCGGGCATTGCCGGAGCGATAGGTGCCAAACGCGCGGAAGGCGCGGAATACGGCATCCTGGGTGACGTCTTCGGCGTCGGTCCGGTTGCGAAGCAGCCAGCGCGCCAGGTTGAAGGCGGCGTCCAGATGCGGCAATACGGTCGCCTCAAACCGGGCTCTGTCCTCTCCCTCTAACACGTTCACCTTTCTCTTGCCCTTCTAATGGATAACCTGACCGGTCTCGATTTTATTCCCGCCGGGGTGATTAGGGGTGAAAAAAGAAATTGGGAAGAAAGCACCCCCAGGGGAATAAAACCCAGGCCGGCAGTGTCTACCACCATGAACACGTTCACACATGGCGCGGGCTTGCCCCCCTTTCTCTGTAAGCCCGCGCCTTCCTTCTTTTGGCGGGCAGAACGTGAAGGGGATGCGGCCAACAACAGAGATTCGACAGGAGAGAAGCGATGACAGACAAAAAGAAGGATGAAATCTTATACGACCACAACCAGGACGGGATCGACCGGCGTGGATTCCTGAAGTGCATGGCGTGGGCGGGCACGGGAACGTTTTGCGTGATCAAGGGTGGAGTTCTGAATTCCTACGCTTTCAACCGAATCGGGGAACTTGATCCGGCGGCTATGAAAGGGGAGTTGAGCTTCGCGCAGATCAGCGACAGCCACATGGGCTTCAACAAGCCGGCGAATACCGACGTGGTGGGCACACTGAAGGCGGCGGTGGACAAGATCAATGGCCTGAAAATACAGCCGGAATTTCTGTTGCATACGGGAGACATCAGCCACCTTTCGAAGCCGGAGGAGTTCGATACGGTCGACCAAATTCTGAAAGGCGCGAATCCGAAGGATGTCTTTTACGTGCCCGGCGAACACGACGTGCTGAATGACGACGGGAAGCAATTCCTTGAGCGCTACGGGAAGGGAAGCAAGGGAGCGGGCTGGTACAGCTTCGAGAAGAAGGGCGTGCACTTCATCGGACTGGTAAACGTGATGAATTTGAAAGCCGGCGGGCTGGGGACGCTTGGCCACGATCAATTGGAGTGGCTGGAAGACGACGTGAAACACTTATCGAAGAGCACGCCGATCGTGGTGTTTGCCCACATTCCGCTGTGGTCTGTGTATCCGGAATGGGGATGGGGCACGGAAGACAGCGCGCAAGCGTTGGCCTATCTGAAAAAATTCGGTTCGGTGACGGTGCTGAACGGCCACATCCACCAGACGATGCAGAAGGTGGAAGGGAACGTGACTTTCCACACGGCGACATCCACGGCATTTCCTCAGCCAGGGCCGGGGAAGGCGGATTCACCGGGGCCGATGAAGGTGCCGGCGGATCAACTGCGCGGATTGCTGGGGATCACGGACGTGAATTTTGTTCGAGGACAACAGGCGCTGGCGATCGTGGATTCGAAGCTCGGGTGATAGGCGGTGCAGCCTACGGGGCAGAACAAAGGCCGGAGCGGATGCTCCGGCCTTTGTCTGTTTCGGCTGCAAGTATTTGTGGACTTAGTGGCCCGCGTGTCCGCCCGGGTGGCCGCCGTTCTCGTGTTCTTTCGGGGGTTGCTGATGATTTTGCTGGGCCGGCCGCGCGGTATTCGGGTGGGCATTGTTTCCGTTTGTGGGCCCGGGGCGATTGGCGTTCTGCTGATTCGTGTTGGGATGCGCGCTGTTCGGTGAATTCTGCTGGGATTGTTGGGAGTGCTGGGAGAGATTCTGAGTTGCCGTGTTTGGCCGGCTGGAATTGTTCTGGTTGAACGAGCCGTTCGAACGCGCGCTGGGCGGGCGATCCGATTGCGCCGCGGCGCTGCGATTGTTGTTGCTGCCGGCAAGTGAATTGGGACGGTTTCCGTTGTTGCCGGCGGAGCGTGCTGCTACCACGCCCTGGCCGTGGAATTGTCCCGGCCTCGCCGTAGCGGCAACCGCGGGGCGCCCGTGGTTTTCGGAGGCCAGCATGGTGCGATCGTTGCGGGCCATTTGTTCGTGCTGGGCCTGCATCGAAGTGGCCGCAACGTGGTGATCGTGCTCCGCTGCCAATTCCACCGAGGTGGGCCGCGCCGTGACTCCGCCGGCGCCGCCGTTATAGCTGACATTGTTGACGGTGGTGCGGTTGATCACGGTGTTGTTGACATAGGTGTTGTGAATCACGGTGGTGTTCACATGGGTGACAGCGGTGTTGTAGTGGAAGACTCCGCCACGCCATTCGCCGCCAACAAACCCGACGCCGCCGTAGCCGAATCCATAATTAATTCCGCCGTAGAAGCCGACGTGAGGGCCCCAGTAACCTGCGTGCCAGGCATAAGCGCCTCCGCCCCAACCCCAATACCCCGGCGTCCAGAGAAAGCCCGGCGTTGGCGCGAGCACCCAGGTGCCCGGAACCCAGTAGTAGCCGTCTGGTCCGTAGGCCCAATAGCCCGGGGTCCAGATATAGCCCTCTCCGGGGCAAACCGGTTGAACATAAACCGGGAGTGCCGGAGGGCCGATGTGCACGGAGATTCCGACGGCAACCTGGGCGGGAGTTTCGGTTGGAATCGCAAGGGAGACCAGAGCGAGCAAAAGCAATCCGGCAAGCTTTCTGAGTGGCATGTTGAAATCCTCGCAGCATTCGATGGCGCTGGCTGGGTGTGGCGCGGCCAAATTAGTGCTGCTCAATGCTGCTTGGGGATAAAACACGGGGTATAAATGGAAGTTGCAACACAACGAGTAACTTCAGGAATATCAGTGACTTGCCGTGGGCGGAGGAGCGATCAGTCTCCGTAGCCGAGGGATTTTTTAAGCCAGCTGGTGACTTCGCCAAAGAATTCAAGCCCCAGAGCGAACCGACCGTCTTTCAGCTGTTCGCAGTAGACGACCCGCGCGTCAGCTTGCAATTCTCCGTCCGTGGACTTGATCAACAGCCGTTCATTCTGCTTTCTGGCGTGCCGCACAAGCACACGTGTTCCCAGAGAACAGACGTTCTCCGTGGTTGACCGTTCACCTGCCGACGGCTCCTTTGCACTGGAGATCCGTACGGGGATGGCCAGCCGAGTCCTTTTCTCAAGTCGTCCAGACCGCATCGGCATTTGGTGTCTCACCTTCCAAACTGCCTTCGGATTTGTTGCACCGGGCTGGGCGGAGCTGAAATACCGAATCAGGCTGCACAAAGTTTAGCGGCATTGATTCTTTACACGTCATGACGCCTCGTTCGACTGGAGAACGGTTGCCGGTTCAGGAAGACGGCTCAACCGGCGGCGTTTCTGCTCGTACATGGCCTGATCGGCCCGGACCATCCACTCTCCAATGGACGCGCTGCTGCAGATATTGATGCGAACCGCGCCCAGGCTGAGAGTGATCGTGTAGCGCGTTTCCCCTGCGCTGACGGATTTCAGATCCTCGGCAAGCCTGGCGCGAATCGCCGTTTCGCTGTTATCGGAGGCTTCGATTGCCAGCACCGCAAACTCGTCTCCACCCAGCCGGGCAATCACGTCCGAATCTCGAAAAGTCATTTTCAGGGCCTTGGCCATGCGCTTCAGCGCACGGTCGCCTTCGCCATGCCCAAACGAATCGTTAATCTGTTTCATGCCGTCAATGTCCATGAAGAACAGAACAATTCCACGCCCCGTACGGTGGCCGATCTTCAATTGGCGTTCCGCAATGGCCATGAATCCGCGGCGGTTGCACAAGCCCGTGAGTTCGTCGGTTAGCGCCAGATTGCCCAGCTCCGCCTGCAACATGTATTGCTTCGCGGCGCAATGCACGGCGCGCATGACCAGTTTTTTCATGCGCCCGACCTGCCCGTCGTCGAGCAACGGGTCTTCTTCCACCTTCCGCACGTCCTGAAGCAAACTTGCAAGTTCCCGGTTAGCATCGGAAAGGAGCGTCTGAAAAATGGTCTCGTTGGCGATTTCTTCGCCTTGTTCAATCAGACGCGAGACATTGCGGCGTAACTGTTCGGAGTCCTCCGTCACGTTCAGCAGGGCCGCGTCAAAGGGATACTTCTTTGACCTGAAATGTTCGGCCTGCTTGCGCGAGGAGGTGCGAACCTTGATTGGTCCCATGGTCATTTCGTTCCGTCCCTGGTTCTTGATCGCAACTTCCATTCACCGCTCTCCATATCTCGTCGAACCCATCAGCTTTCTTCCAGTGTTCGCGCGATTCCAGATAACTCCGCTGGCACGTCAGTGCCTCGTCTGCACAGGATGAGCCGCGACCTGGCAAATCTGCCGTAATTCCTCATAGGTGTAATACATCTCTTCTTCATTTCCCGCGCGTTCCAGGTGGCCCAATCCCGATTCTTCCGAAATGCGGCGCAATTCAGCTTCCGGTATGCCGAGCAGGAAGGAGGCTCTGGCTTGGGTCACGAATTTTGGTACCTCATTCGTCAAATCGTTCACGGGCTCCCCACAATCTGCACGCCTGCCTCGGGCGTCGTTGATGGCAGCCGGCTCAACCGTCTACTTGTGTTCGGTGCTGCGCGGCAAACCTTTCTTCCACCAACTTTAAAGGGCTGAGTTGGTCCGCCTCCGTGTCCTGAGCAGTTCTGTTCTCGGGGTGAATGAGGTGGGAGCCCAGTCCACGGAGGCGGCCCGCTCTCGTAATGGCAAGATAGCCTTTCGGCAAATAACTACAATTCGGAGAATCCTCCATTTCCAAACCCGGTAATCACCTCAGAGGGCTAAGGTTAAGACCCTACGGGCGGCGGAGAGCCTGGATGGGCGAAATGCGACTGGTGGTTTTGTTAGTGGATGTGCTGCTATCGCGGGCGTTGGTCCCCCACGTGGTAAGAAACTATCAAGATTATTTTTCGCCGCTGGACCAGTCGAATTTTGAAGCGAGGAACGCTCTATGGGTAGCTTTTAAGGCATTGAAACCACATTGGTTAACGAGTCCAGGTGAGTTTGCTGGATGTCGCGCTTGTGGCCACCCGGCTGCACCCTGCTCCCCTGCTCATTGTGCTAGAGGCGACGGCATTGTGTTCACGGGCTCGGTTAACGGCAAAACTGCAACGTTGACGATCCAGTGTATGGACGCCCTCCTCCGGTGGGGGTCTTCGTTTTTTAAGTGGGCAGCATACACCCGAACTTCCAGGTCTGAATTCGCGGCAAAAGTTGGCTAGAGAAAAGAAGTAAGTGGTCGGGGCGCCGAGATTTGAACTCGGGACCTCCTGCGCCCAAGGCAGGCGCGCTACCAGGCTGCGCTACGCCCCGACAGTGACTTCTATTCTAGCGTACTTTTGCAAGTTCCCCGCAGTGCTGCTTAGCGCCGTTGTGGCCAAATTTTCCAGAGTGATTGCGCAGTTGCTTTTGCTGTTGCGGAGATTGCGGGTCATTCGCGTTCTGACTGGCTGTAGGCTACGATGAGTTTAGTCCAGTCCAGATTCCGGGGATGCACCAGCGAAAGGAAATGGGAATGAAACGGGGATTTCTTGCCGCACTGCTTGGCGCCATGGTGTTGTTCGCGGTCGCGTGCAAATCGAATACCGATGAGAAGGAAGGGATTCGCGCTGGAGTGATCAAGCATCTTGCCGCGTTGAATATGCTCAATCTGAACAATATGGACGTCAACGTGATGCAAGCGACGGTGAACGGCAACCAGGCGCAGGCGCAAGTGGAGATTCGCGCGAAGGGCGGCGATCCCAGCGGCAACGCGATGCAGATTGGCTACGCGCTCGAAAAGCACGGTGAAGAGTGGGTGGTGCTGAAGAGCACGGGCATGGGCGGCGGAATGCGGCATCCGGGCCCGGACGAAGCGCCGCCGTCAGCAACGGCACCGGGCGCAATGCCGCCGGGGCATCCCAATGTTTCTGGTGGCAGCGGGCAAACACGCGGCACACATCCTGATTTCAACGCTATCTTGAACAGCGCGCCGAGCCAGCAAGCGAATCCGCCGGCGCAACCGTCGCCCTCAACCGGCAAGCCTTAGTCCTGGACATGAACCTACACAATGAATTCGTCCGCTACTAATCCTGGAAAATGTCAACGCGGAAGGATTTCCTCATTGACCCCAAGCCTGAATGACAGAACGCTCACGGTTTTTGCTGGTTCGTCCTTGGTCTTGCCTGCTGCTCTTGGGCTGTTCCTTAGCGGCGGGCCCACGATGCTATGCCCGCTTCCAACTTTGACGGTGCTGCCAGCCCTCGTTTTTTCACCGATCGCTCCGGTGGTGGTCGTGATTCCAACCCTATTGTTCTTTGCCTGGAATCCCGCGTTATTGAGAGGCGTCTCAGCTCCGCCGACAAGGTCCTACATTCTGTTCGGAGCTCTTGTTGCTCTCAGTGTTGTCTATTTCGTTCTAAGTTGGGGTTATGGAGTGCGGTTCCAAGGCAGGAAATACACGCAGGCTATTGCCGTTGCCAACGCCATTTGGATTGGTTTGCTAGCTGTTCTGTTCGTTTTGAGCCGTGTTCGAAAGCCTACTTTCGTTTTCAACCTCGCTCTACATTGGCTCTTGTTTGCATGGCTCGCTTGGTACGCCTTCCCCTACTTGGGCGAATTACCTTAGCCTGATCGCTCCTACACCGTTTTGTCTTTTGAGTAGCAGAGAGATTCGAGGTTGCATTCGGCGCATTTGGGTTTGCGGGCGGCGCAGATGCGGCGGCCGTGCCAGATGAGTTGGTGAGAAAACTTGATCCACTTGTCCTTGGGGATCACCTTCATCAGGTCCTGTTCGATCTTTTTTGGGTCGTCGTTGCGCGTCAGGTCGAGCCGTTGCGACAGCCGGATCACGTGGGTGTCCACTACTATGCCGCTGGCGATTCCATAGGCGGTGCCGAGGACTACGTTGCCTGTTTTTCTGGCAACGCCGGGCAGCGTCAGGATTTCTTCCATGGTGCGCGGGACTTCGCCGCCGAATCTTTCGATCAGTCCTTTGCTCGCGCCCATGATGGATTTAGTTTTGTTGCGGAAGAAACCGGTCGGCCGGATTTCCTTTTCGAGTTCCGCGGGCGAGGCGTACGCGAAATCTTCCGGTTTCGTATATTTCTTGAAAAGCTCCTGGGTTACCTGGTTGACGCGGACATCGGTGCACTGCGCCGAGAGGATAGTAGCGATCAGCAACTGAAACGCGTTCGAGTAATTCAATTCGCAGGTGGCATCCGGATAGGCCGCATCGAGCCCGGCGAGAATCGCGGCCACGCGTTTCGGATCGGTCCCTGCCGCGGCCCCCGCAGTTTTTTTGCCTTGGACCTTCTTCACAACTTTCTTCTTGCTGGTCTTTACTTTTTTCTTCGCTGCCATCTCTTCCTCTTCTCTGCGAACTCTGCGTTCTCTGCGCCCTCTGCGTTAAACTCTTTCTTTCTCTTACTCCAAGACTTCCAGTAGCCGTCGAAACGCCTTTCCGCGATGACTGTGCTGGCTCTTCTCCTCGGCCCGCAATTCCGCAAAGGTTTTGCCAAGGGGTGGAAAGAAAAACACAGGGTCGTAGCCGAACCCGTCCGATCCGCGCGGGGCATCCAGAATTTCCCCGTCCACCTTTTCCGAAACGACGGCCAGCGCGCGGCCTCCCCGAACCGCGGCGATCACGCAGACGAAATACGCGCTTCTGTTCGCGCCCTCGAGCCCCTTCATTTCGAAAAGCAGTTTGGCAATTTTCTGTTCGTTGCTGGCCCCGGGCCCTGCGTAGCGCGCGGAAAAAACTCCCGGCGCTCCACCCAGTGCCGGCACCACCAATCCCGAATCGTCGGCAAAGACGATGCCGTCGCCCTGGCGCGAATAGTAAAACGCTTTCCCCGCGGCGTTTTCCGCAAAAGTCGGCGCTGATTCCTCAAACTCAGGGAGTTTCGCGTAGTCCGGCAGCAGTTCCAGGCGCCAATTCTTGCCGCAAGCTTCCGCGAGCACCTGAAACTCTTTCAGTTTTCCCGCATTCCCCGAAGCCAGATAGAGCTTCCGCGCTTCCTTTGTAGCCATCATGGGTTGCGGTGATGTCGGCACGAAATGGGTCCCATCAAAATATCTTTATCGCTTGCGGCCAAGGAAATTCGCGGGCAGCACGGTGCGCTGTTCTTCGTTCAAGCGGCGAATGCCGGCCGCCGCCAGCGCCAGCAGGTCCTGCATTTCCGCGCCATTAAAAGGACGACCCTCAGCACTCGCCTGAATCTCCACGAAATCTCCGCTGCCGGTCATGACCACGTTCATGTCCACTTCCGCGCGCGCATCTTCTTCGTAGCAAAGGTCCAACAGCGAAACATCGTCCACAATTCCAACGCTCGTCGCGGCCACGGAGTCAATCAGCGGAGAACTCTTCAGCATTCCCGCCGCAACCATGCGTTCCATGGCCAAGGCCAATGCCACAAACGCTCCGGTGATGGAAGCGGTTCTGGTGCCGCCGTCCGCTTCGATTACGTCGCAATCGATCCACACGGTTCGCTCGCCAAGCGCTTCCTGGTCCGTCACGGCGCGCAGCGAACGCCCGATCAACCGCTGAATCTCCAGCGTCCGTCCGCTCTGCTTGCCTCGCGACGCCTCGCGAGGCGTACGTTCTTCCGTTGCGCGGGGCAGCATTCCGTATTCGCTGGTCACCCAGCCCTTGCCGCTGCCTTTCAGAAAACCCGGAACGCCATCCGCGACGGTTGCGGTGCTGATCACACGAGTCTTTCCCAGTTCGATCAAAACGCTGCCTTCCGCCTGGGAAATAAAATCCGGCGTGAGCTTCAAGCTGCGTAACTGGTCGGCGTGCCGCCCGTCGCTGCGCATTGCAACCCTCTTTTCCGTAATGCGAAACTCTCGAAGGACTTTCTACCGCTTATCTTTCTATCGTTTCGTGGCCCGTCGCATCTTATCCACCGCCTTGCGAATCGGAGCCGGCAACAGGGACCCCGGCGGCGATGGATTATCCAATTGCGTGCCCGCCGCGTCCTTGGCATTCACGCGGAACAACTGCGTCAGGTCCACGTGGCCCGCCAGCGTATCCGCTTCCTGCCCGTGAATCAAAATTTTCAGGCGCAGAACCTGCGGCACGTTGGCTTCGAGCGTTCGCAAGATGGATTCCACGGCCAATTGCTCGCTTTGAATCCCCGATGGAATCGAAGTGCGAATCTCGTCGGAAAAATCCGCAACGGCCGTGCCATCGGGCAAAATGTAAAACGCAAGCAGCGCGGCATCCGGCGGCAGCGTGCGCGATTCGGCATCCACGGGGCCCGCCAGCAGCGTGTTCAGCACCTGTTTGGCGCGGAGACCCGGATCGCGCGACAACGGCAATTCCACAATCACGGGGAGCAACTCGCCCTCCTGGCCGCGCGAGCCCCAGAACATTTTCACCTTCACCATGGGGTCGCCAGTGCTCACGGGAGCTATGGGCAACAATTCACGCCGCGCTTGTTCCGCGGTCTTTTCCGTTAAAACTTTTGCCTTATTCACCTGGCGCCGCAGGGCAGGGAAGTAGAGCGCCGCCGCGATCACTGCCGCGAGCAGCACGCCGCCGAGCCACACGGTCCACTTCGGGCTCATGGCTGCACGCTCCCACCGGGAACCGGGATGGTCGGGACCACGTATGTGGGCCGAAAGTCGGAGAGGCCGCGAGCGATGGACTCGGCCACGCCGGGAACCATGCGATCAAGTTCCGTGCGTTCCTTCACCGCGACGCTGGAGATTTCCACGGCGATTGCCGGTGCGGCCGTGGTGCGCAGTTGCCGAACGGGAGCGGTCTGCAACGTGTCGGGCGAACCTTTGAAACGTTTCGACAATTCCTGCTGCACCAGTTCGCCCATCTTGCGGCTCAAACTTAGAAAGGGCGTCTGCGCGCGGTCCCAGGGAATCAGGCCGGTGATGTTGTTGGGTTGGGGCGCGTCGGGTTCCACATAGACGCGCGCGGTGCCGGTCAGTCCCGTCGAGGCGATGTGCATCGTGATAAAGACTGCGCCACGTTGCGCGTTGGCGCGTGCCGAGCGGTCGTCAAAGGAGGGATTGTCGTTGCCTTCGCGGGTCAGGATTACCTGGAAGCCCTGCGCTTCGAGAGCTTTCTTTGTGGCTGCGGCGAACTGCAAGATTTCGTCACTTTCGCTGATGCCTTCCGTGCCGCGCGCGCCCTGATCTGTGCCGCCGTGCGCGGGATCGAGGACCACAATATTCAAACCTGTGCGCGCGGAGGACGGAGCATTGATGCCGGACGATTGCTGAGGGGTTGATCTCGCGGCCGACTGCACGGATCTTGCGGCTGCCTTGTTTGCTTCGCCCGATTGTTGAGGAACCGCCCATGCGATGGTGACGCCGCAGAGCACGGCGCCGATGATGGCGGCGGCGAGAATTTGGCGCGGAGTTGGAGAGGATCTCACGCCCAGCAGGATACCAAATCTGAACGCCATCGTTGTTTGGAAGAACCGGGTACCGTCCCGAAGAGGGACCCTTTGGAGTGCGGGAGCTTTGCTCCCGCTTTTACTGCGTCGGCGTCTTTGACAAAACGATAGTATTTCTCGCGGCTGAGACCTCAAAAGCGGCGGCAGAGCCGCCGCACTCCAAAAAAGCCCAGCTCGGGTGAGCCGGGCTTTCTACCAAACGATGACCTTAATCAATCGGCGGCTGCTCCTTGCGGAGCCGTTTCTGACCCGAAGCGGGCTTGAATTTTGCGTGTGGCGTAGTACAACGCGAACCCTGCCACCACAATAATCATGCCGAAGAGCAGGCCATTCATGCCGAGGATGGTCTCGCGATCGCTTTCGACGAGCGACAGCAGCAGCAACGCCAGCGGGAAAATCCCACAGGTGATTGCACCGGCCATGCCACCCGGCACGCGAAATTCGCGCTTCAGCTCTGGCTCGCGTACGCGGAGGACCGCCAGCGTAACGAACTCCAGCATCAGCGCCGCGCCGTAAAGCATAATGTCCAGCGTCACCAGGCGCTTGAAACCGAGCCCGAGGCAAAGCGCCCAGCAACTTGCCAGCACTACGATGGCTACCCACGGCGTTTCGTTCTTGCGGGTTACTTTGCCAAAAACTTTCGGCATCATGCCGTCCTTTGCCATGGCCAGCGGCAGGCGGGAATAGCTCATCACCAGCGCATTGAACATGCCGAATGCGCTCATCATGCCGCCGATGGTGACCATGAAGCGCAGCCACTCGAAGCCCATCACCTTGCCGCCGAGTAGACCGGCGATCGCGGCCCACGATCCGTCCTCGGCAAAAGCCGAAGCCGGCGTTCCGGTAAAGTAAATAGCCAGAAATGGCAAAACGTAGGTGAGCGAGACCAGGATGACCGCGGCGATCATCGCCCGAGGATAGGTGCGCTGCGGCCGCTCGACTTCCTGTGCAATGGTCGAGGCGTTGTCCCAGCCCATGTAATTCCACATGGCCACCAGGATGGCACCGAGCAAACCGGCACTGACGCCAGTCGAAGCCGCATGGGGCTCACCAGCGAACGCGCCCAGCTTCATCGGTGTTAGCACCACGATCAGCCCGAACGGCAGCGACAACAGGAAAAACAGCCACAGCGATGTGATGCCCACCACTCGGATGCCCGCCAGATTCAGCCCAGCGCAGGCGACCACCACAAACAAGCCCGCGAGGATTCCATGATTCCCCTCGCCAAACCAGGGCGACATTTGCTTCAGGTAAAACACAAACAGGGTGGGATAAATCGCCATATCAAAGATGCTGGCGGCCAGCGAAAGCCACGCTTCCTGAAAGCCCCAGAAATTTCCCAAACCGCGGCGCACCCACGCATAGTAGCCGCCTTCGTGTGGCAGCGCGCTTGAGAGTTCGCCGATCATGAAAGCCGTCGGCAGGCACCACAGCACAGGCAGGAACAGCAGAACCAGAATCCCGCGGCCGTATCCAGCGCCGGAGATAATCGCTTCGGTGCCGTATGTTCCGCCGGAGACCATGAAGAACGTGGCGGCGACAAGCGGCCAGAGCGTCAATTTTGCGGCTCTCTTTTTCGAGATGGGAAGTGCTTGGGAAGGAATTTGGGCTGGCAGGGATAAAGTGCTCAATTTTTTTCTCTCGTCCTCCTAAAGTGACTCTCGCTTTCCAATTTCTCGAAGCAAGCTCACCTTTCGAAGAATACAATCTCTGTCCTCGCATGCAAGAAAAAAATGGGGCTCAACGAAATTTTTTTCGAACAAGCCAACGGAACTTCGGTACTAGACGCTTCGTTCCGGATGCGGCGGTTGCGCTTGCCGGAACTTTGTACTTCACAACCGGCCTCCGCTCGCGGCCAAGCCGCTGTGATACACTCCGCGAGGCTTTTTCATTCCAATTTCTACCGGAGTCATCCGCATGAAGCTTCGCTGGTCTGGCCTTTTTGCAGTTTTTCTTCTGGCAGGTTCCATTACTCCCGCGCAGCAAACCGCTGCGCCGCGCCCCATCACGGTGGACGACCTCTTCGGTGTCAAAGAAGCCCATGAAGCGCAGATCAGCCCGGACGGGCAGGTGATCGCCTTCACCGTGAATTCACGCTCACTGAAGGAAGACAAGCCGGAATCGCGGATCTGGATGGTGCCCACCGCCGGTGGTGACGCCATTCCTCTCACGGCTGAGGGTGTTGCGTCGTCTCACGCGCGCTGGTCGCCCGATGGAAAGTATCTGGCGTTTCTCTCCACGCGCAAGGATGCCGAGGGCAACGACGAAAAGACGCAGGTGTACCTGCTGAACCGGCAGGGCGGCGAAGCGCAGCGCCTGACGGACACGATTCAGGACGTGGAGGAATTCGAATGGGCGCCCGATGGCAAACAACTGGTTTTGATTCTTCGCGATCCCACGCCAGAAGAGCTTGAGGCGGCAGCCAGAAAAACCAAAGGCTCTGAGGATGGGGCGGGGAAAAAGTCCAAGGCGCAGCCTCCCTGGGTGATCGACCGGCTGCAGTTTAAGAACGACAACGTAGGCTACATTGATCGCCGCCGCACCCATCTCTATGTATTCAATATGGCGGCTAAAACGCAGCGGCAGGTGACCTCTGGTGACTACGATGATTCGCAGCCGGCGTGGTCGCCCGACGGTAAGTCTCTTGCCTTCGCCAGCAACCGCACGAAGCCAGATCCTGACACTACATACAATTCCGACATCTGGGTGGTGGCCGCCGACAATACCGACCAGGGCGCTCACCCCGCGCAGGTCACCAATTTCCCGGGGCAGAAGGATCACCCGGCCTGGTCGCCCGACGGGAAGTGGCTCACCTACTCCGCTTCGACTGACCTGAAACTCTTCTACTATGCCACCAGGCACGTCGCTGTCTCTCCTTCGGGTGGTGGCGAGGCAAAGATTCTCACTAAGACGTTTGACCGGATGGCCAGCGAGCCTCGCTTTGCGCCGGATGGGAAGTCCGTCTATTTCCTCGCCGATGATGACGGCACGCAGACACTGGCGCAGGTGAACTTTACCGACGGAAAGGTCACCCGAGCCATCGGCGGGCGGCTGAACATCGACGGATACTCGTTCTCGAAAGACGGGACACTTGCGGCGACCATCTCGACGACGGATCGCCCTTATGAGGTGTTCGCCATTCCCGGCGGAAACCTCACCCGGATGACGCACTTGAATGACGCGTGGCTGGCGCAGCACAAAGTGATCAAGGGTGAATACGTTTCGTTCAAATCGAAGGACGGAACCGTGGTGCACGGCTACCTTTATAAGCCGGTGGATTATGTCCCCGGCAGGAAGGTTCCGACCATCCTGCGACCGCACGGCGGCCCTGTGGAAGAATACGAAGACGAGTTCTTTGAGATTGCGCAACTCTTTGCGGCCAATGGGTACGCTGTTCTTTTGCCCAATCCGCGTGGCTCTACGGGCTATGGGCAGGAGTTCTGCAAAGCCATTTTCGCCGATTGGGGAAACAAGGATTATCAGGACGACATGGCCTTCGTGGATTTTGCACTGGCACAGGGATTAGCGGATCCGGACAAACTTGGCGTCGGCGGCTGGTCGTACGGCGGAATCTCCACCGACTTCATCATCGGTCAGACCAACCGGTTCAAAGCGGCTATCACTGGCGCAGGCGGGGCGAATTTCACCAGCCTGTGGGGACATGACGAGTACCAGCGCGAATATGTACTTGAGCTGGGCTATCCATGGGAAAACAAAGCGCTCTGGGACCGCATCGCGCCTTTCTACAGGGTAAAGGACATCCTGACACCTACCCTCTTTGTCGGCGGCAACATTGATTGCAACGTGCCGGTATTGGGCGGGGAGCAGATGTATCTGTCATTGAAGGAGTTGGGCCGAGAAACGCTGCTGGTGGTCTATCCGGACGAGTATCACGAGTTCAAGACGCCATCCCATATAAAGGACCTGCACGAGCGCTACCTGGCGTGGTACGCCCACTATGTCAAAGCCGACGGCACGCCGGCACGGCCGGTCCCGAGCAAAGAAAAGCAGCCTGCGGACTGATCGAAAGCAAGCTAAGGGGGATTCCAGGCGGGGCCGCCCCTCCCTTAGTAAAACCTAATGCAATACTCGCTTCTCTGGAACTCTCCCTGCACATCGTTCCCGGAGATTCCGCTTCTACCATGATCCTTGAAGCGGCATACCGGAGTGATCGATGGCAACAGCCCAGCTGATCAACGACATTCTTCAACAGGCGGAGGCGCTTTTTCACCAGGGGGAATTCGCGGCGGCCTCGCAACTGCTCTCCGATGGCATCGCGCAGGCGCCGTCGGCAAAGCTTTGGAACGATTGGGCTGCGGTGCAGGTCTCTTTGGGACAATTCCATGACGCGGAACGCGGTTTTGGCGCGGCGCTTCAGCTTGATCCTTGCTCGACGCAGGCTGCGGAAAATCTGGGTGCGCTGCTTTTTGCGCGTGGGTGTCATGCAGAAGCCGCGCCGCTTTTGCAACAGTCTCTTGCCGGGGCTACCGCGCAAACGCGCCCGGTGATCGAGGAGATGTTGGCGCAATGCGCCGCCAGCGGCCACCAAGCCGGAGTTGCCATTCCCGCGGCACCCGTTTCCGACGCTGGGACGCTTTCGCCCGCTTCGCCCACCGTGCCTGGACTACCAGCCAGAACCTGGGACAGCGCGGTGCCTTACGACGATTGGTGCCGCTCCGTATTTCGCCAGCATGTTCCTGCGCCTGGCGTACGCATCGCCTGCAGTTGGGCCGAAGATTCCGAATGGGGCCTGCGCGCTTATAACGCCCTTGCGCTGCTCGAATGCGAATACGCAACGAAGCTTCTAGGCGAGATTCGCGATAAAAATATCCAGGGCGACATCGTGGAATTCGGCATCTATCAAGGGTGGTGGATTAATTTCCTCTACAGGACGACCGAGGAGTTGGGGCTCAACCGGCGAATTTACGGCTTCGATAGTTTCGAAGGCCTTTCCGATCCACATCCCGAGCATGACCAGGCCTTCTGGAAGAAAGGCCAATACGCCTGCTCGCTTGAGCAAGTTTCTTTAAACGTCCAGGCCGCATTGCGGCCGCGGCTCAAATTAGTCAAAGGATTTTTTGAGAAGAGCTTGCGCAGCGCGGAAGCGCTGGTGGCCGAGAAATTTTCCTATGTCCGCATAGATTGCGACATCTACCTGCCCGCGCTCGATTGCCTGAACTATCTCGGGCCCCGCCTGGCTGATGGCGCGATCCTTGTCTTTGACGATTGGCCGCACATCCGCGGTTACGGCGAACAGCGCGCGTTCGAAGAGTGGCTGCCCACCGTGCCACACCTCGAATTTGAATTTCTCTTCTACGGCGCCATCGGCCACTTCTACACGCGCGTTCATCACAAAAAATAGATGGGCTACAAGTGAAGGGCGCAACCACGGCCATCGGGCGTAAGCTAGACATTTGTGAGCGAGGCTTTGCCCAACTCAAGATTCCGGGATGCGTGAAGACATGAATGACTATTTGCTTGAGCCGATTGGTTGGATTCGGTCTGAACTCAAAAAGACGAAAGACGCTCCGCGATTCTATACGGAGGGAGCGCCCAATGCGCGCCTCGAACTGGATGCTCGCGTGTGGGATGGAATGGATGGGATAAAAGTCGGGGACGATATCGTCGTGATCACCTGGCTTCATCTCGCCGACAGGGGGATTTTAAAGGTCCATCCGAGGGGCGATCTCACTCGCGCGAAAAGAGGAGTATTTTCGACCCGATCGCCGCACCGCCCGAATCCGCTGGGACTTCACCGGGCCAAAGTGCTGGCGATCGAGCAAAATATCCTTTCCCTCGGCCCGATCGAAGCAATTGACGGCACGCCTGTGGTGGACATCAAGTGCGTCGTCAACCTGTCGGCTGACGATTAGCTGCGACGCTCTCTCGCCGCGATCGAGTTGGAGCCGGCTAACTTTTCCTTCCGGCCGGGATTCCTGTAAGCCATTTTGGATTGAGCTTTGCCAGTAGCCGAGGCTCGCGCTATCCTCCTTACGTTCCTGGAGGAAATGGATGCGAGTTCCGCTAAAAGTCGTTGGTGTGCTCTGCCTGCTGATGTTTGCGTTTCCAGTTCTTTCTGTTCACGCGCAACAGTACGATCCGAAACTTTATTCCGAAATGCGCTGGCGGTGCATCGGGCCTTTTCGCGGCGGACGCACCGTGGCCATCAGCGGCGTTCCTCAGCAGCCCAATGTTTTTTATATGGCGGCGGTAAACGGCGGCGTGTGGAAGACCACTGACTTCGGCAACACGTGGTTCCCGATTTTCGATGACGAAACTTCCGGCTCTGTCGGCGCGCTGGCGGTTGCGCCATCCGATCCCAACATCCTTTATGTTGGAAGCGGCGAAGGTTTGCAGCGGCCGGACCTGGCGGTCGGCGACGGTGTTTATAAGTCAATCGATGCGGGTAAGACGTGGAAGCATCTTGGATTGCACGATGCCCAGCAGATTACCGCTATCGTCGTCGATCCTCGGAATCCCGACCGCGTTTTCGTTTCCGTGCAAGGGCATCCGTATGGACCGAACGTAGAGCGAGGCATATTCCGTTCGCTCGACGGCGGGAAAACTTTCGAGAAAGTTCTCTATAAAGACGAGAACACCGGCGGCGCCGACATGGTGATGGACCCCGGCAACTCGCAGGTTCTCTTCGCGGCTCTCTGGGCGGCACGAGTTGCCCCGTGGGAAATTCGCAGCGGAGAATCTTTTGTGATTCCCGGCAGCGGGCTTTACAAATCCACGGACGGCGGCGCCACGTGGCGGCAAATCACCAAAGGCCTTCCCGGCGCTGACGATCTGCTCGGCCGCATCGGTATCGCCATTGCGCCCAGCAATCCGAAGCGCCTGTATCTGACCGCCGAGGCGAAAAAGGAACCCGGCATTTACCGCTCTGATGATGGCGGCGAAAGCTGGCAGCACGTTAACGACGATCACCGCATCGGCGGCCGGGGACCGGGAGCGATGGGCATTGCCGTTTCGCCCGACAACGCCGATTTGATTTACGTCGCGAACACGACAACGTGGAAATCCACCGACGCGGGGCAAACGTTTACCGGATTCAAGGGCGCACCGGGCGGTGACGACTACCAGCGCATCTGGATCAATCCGAGTAACGCGCAGACCATCGCGCTTTCGAGCGATCAGGGCGCAGTCATCAGCGTGAATGGCGGCCAGACGTGGAGCAGTTGGTACAACCAACCAACGGCCCAGTTCTATCACGTCACCACAGACAACCGGTTTCCGTATTGGGTTTACGGCGCGCAGCAAGAGAGTGGCAGCGCCGCGGTGATGAGCCGCAGCGACGTCGGAGAATTGACGTTCCGCGAATGGAGTTTACCCGGCGTCGAAGAGTATGGCTACATCGCGGTTGATCCGCGCGATTCGAATATTCTTTACGGCGGACGCATCACGCGCACGAATCAGGAACTCAACGAATACGCGAATGTAGCTCCAGAACCGATTCGCACCGGCCAGTACCGATACGATCGGTCGCTGCCGATTGTTTTTTCGCCGCTCGATCCGGGCACGCTTTATTTCGCCGCGAATGTTTTGTTCAAGACCACCGATGGCGGCCGGTCATGGCAGGTCATCAGTCCGGACCTGACACGCGAATCGCCCGAAATCCCCGCGAATCTCGGCGCATTTTCCGCCGGCGACCCGGAAAAAGGGAAGCATCGCGGCACGATTTATGCTCTCGCTCCGTCATTCAAAGAACCGGGCACGCTCTGGGCCGGAACAGACGATGGCTTGATTCAAATCACCCGCGACGGAGGAAAGGCCTGGAAGAATGTTACTCCGCCGCAGCTTACTTCCTGGAGCAAGGTGTCCATTCTGGAGGCTTCGCACTTCGACGCCGGAACCGTCTATGCCGCCGTCAATCGGTTTCGCCTGGACGATTTAAAGCCGCACATCTATCGCACGCGCGACTTCGGCGCCAGCTGGCAGGAGATTGTCTCCGGGCTACCCGGCAACGCTCCGATCAACGCTGTGCGCGAAGATCCCGCACGCAAGGGCTTGCTCTTCGCGGGTTCCGAGACTTCTGTCTACGTTTCCTTTAACGATGGCGACTCCTGGCAACTGCTGCAGTTGAATCTGCCGCACACCTCGATGCGCGATCTGGCCATTCACGGCGACGACCTGATTGTCGCTACGCACGGCCGCTCGTTCTGGATCTTGGATGACATCACTCCGCTTCGGCAGTTGAACGAACAGATTGCAAAATCCCCGGCGTTTTTGTTCCAGCCGCAGGAAGCCTTGCGCTGGCGCTGGAATCGTAATCCGGATACGCCGCTGCCACCAGAAACTCCAGCGGGAAAAAATCCGCCGGATGGCGCCGTCATTGATTACTACCTTGCGGACGCCGCGAACGGGCCGCTCACCCTCGAAATTGTGAATTCCACCGGCGCAACCGTTCGCCATTATTCGAGCGCGGACCAGCCGCTGCCGATGGAAAAAATTGCGGCCGAACATCCGATTCCAATGTATTGGGTGCGGCCCGCGAGAATCCTTTCGGCCGCGCAGGGCATGCACCGCTTTGTGTGGGACCTGCACGGAGAGCCGCCGAAATCGCTCAACAAAGAATTTCCCATCTCGGCGATCGTGCACGATACGCCGCTGCTTCCGCTGGGAGCTTGGGCGCTGCCGGGAACCTACACGGTCAGGTTGATGGTGGACGGCAAGCAGTTCACCCAACCGCTAACCTTGAAGATGGATCCTCGCATCAAGACGCCTCTTCCGGAGCTGCAAGCCCAGGCCGCGCTGCAAGCTGGCGCCGCCTCCGGGATGAATCAGAGTTTTGACGCCTTGAGCCAGGTGCAATCTGTACGGGCGCAACTGAAAGAGTCTCTATCGAAGGCGAAAGGGAAGCTGGCCGATTCGCTCGAGGACCTCGACAAGCAGTGCGCTGCTTTGGCGGGCGCAACCACCAGCACTTTCTTCGGAACTCCTCCCAGCGGCAAGCAGCCCGAGAATTTCTCCACCCTCAACCAGCACTTTGGGCAATTACTGGGCATCGCCGATTCCGCGGATGCGGCCCCTACGACGCAGGCGCGCAAAGTCTACGCTGAACTCGCCGAACAACTGGATTCGCTCCTAAAGCGGTGGAACGACCTCAAACGGAATTCCGTCCCCCAACTCAGCAGCCAACTCCGGAAATCGGGCCTGGAAGCAATTGACGCAAGCAAGCCCTTCGAGCACGACATGAGCGAAGCCGGTGACGGCGACGACGAGCCTTAGATATTAGAGAACGAAATCCTCGTAATCATATGAAAAGGAAAAGAATATCTACAGTATCGACCACGGTCGGACTATGGTCAGACCATGGTTTGACTATGGTCATTTTCCGTGCTACTCTCCTTTCCACAGGAGTAGTCGCATGGAAGAAATCTCTATCTCGAAATTCAAGGCCACTTGCCTGGCCGTTCTTGAGAAGGTCAAGAAAACCGGGCAGCCTATCCTTGTTACACGCTTTGGCCACCCGGTCGCGCAAATAACGCCTCCGGGTCCCGCCAAGCGCGCTCCAAAGTTTGGCACAGCCGCGGGTTCCTTCACGATCCTTGGAGACATCGTCGGGCCTATAACCGACATTTCTGACTGGGAAGCGGCGCGCGATCCCGACGAAGAAAAGTGATGCGCTACCTGCTCGACACGCACATCTGGCTGTGGATGCTTCGCGAACCACACAAGCTGAGTTCCCTTGTCCATCAGGCGCTCCACGACCCCAGCAATGAACGCTACCTTTCCCCCATTAGTATCTGGGAAGTTACTGTCCTGCTGGAGAAGAAAAGGATCGCAATGCACGAGGATTTTGCCGTGTGGTTCGTACGCACTTCAGAGGACGTGGAATTAATTGAGGCGGCACTGAATTGGGAGATCGCGCACAACATGCGCTATATTCTGCCGAACCACAGGGACCCGGCTGACCGTTTTCTTGCGGCCACGGCTGTTGCTTATGATTTGACCCTGGTCACTGCCGATCAGAAGTTGATCGGCGTACCTGGCCTAAAGGTTCTCGCAAACGTCTGACTTGGTGCCCTCGTCTTGCAATTCCTCAACGCAGATATTTCTGGAAGAAGGCCGAGATGCGTTGGCTCGCGTCCGCGGTTGCTTCGGGACGATAGCCCTGCTTGTTGTTGGGGTTTTGAAACGCGTGGCCCGCGCCGTCATAGATC
>Ga0137415_10001965_pt1 | contig 20515 bp, 19 predicted proteins | sample CZODoug3_1_1_16f_FD_183082 | JGI IMG/M metagenome (GOLD analysis project Ga0137415, IMG submission 183082) | Vadose zone soil fungal communities from Angelo Coast Range Reserve, California, USA - CZODoug3_1_1_16fungal (Hybrid Assembly) | ecosystem: Environmental > Terrestrial > Soil > Vadose...
CAGTTCATCATCGACGTGCAGACGCACTTCGTCCGCGACGACTTCAAGCAGGCGGGGCTGCTCGACCTCGCGAAGTACGCCAAGAAGAACTGGAACCCCGCGCTCGCCGGCGAGAACGACCTCGCGCGCTACAAGTTCGAGAACTACGTGCGCGAGATCTTCGTGGACAGCGACACGAAAGTGGCGCTCCTCTCGGGCGCGCCGTTCGACGACCAGACCTGGGACCTGCTGACCAACGACCAGATCGCGGCCGGGCGTGCCGCCATCAATCGCATCGCCGACTCGCGGCGGATGCTGGCCCACGCCGTCTTCACGCCCAAGAAGAGCGGTTGGATGGGCGAGGTGGACCGCGCGATCGCCGAGCTGAAGCCCGACAGCTGGAAGGGCTACACGATCGGGGACCCGCTCTTCCCGTCGAAGGCAGGCTCGTACTGGCGGCTCGACGATACGAAGCTGATGTACCCGTTCTACGAGAAGATCGCGAAGTCCGGCATCAACACCGTGTGCATCCACAAGGGCCTGCTGCCGCTCGACTACGAGAAGTCGTGGCCCAACGTCTGGCAGTACGCGACGGTGGACGATCTCGGCAAGGCCGCCAAGGACTGGCCGCAGATCAACTTCGTGATCTACCACTCGGCGCTCCGCGCGTTCCTCGAGCCGCCGGACGCGGCGCTGGCCGAGTTCGACCAGACGGGCCGCATCAAGTGGGCCACCGACCTCGCCGAGATCCCCGGGAAGTTCGGCGTCAGCAACGTCTACGGCGAGATCGGCACCTCGTTCGCCACCTGCGCCGTCGCGAATCCGCGGATGGCGGCGGCCCTGGTGGGGACGCTCGTGCGCGGCCTCGGTGCCGATCACGTGCTGTGGGGCACCGATTCCGTCTGGTACGGCTCGCCGCAGTGGCAGATCGAGGCGATGCGGCGGCTCGAGATTCCCGACGAGATGCGTCGCAAGCACAACTTCGCCGCGCTGGGACCGGCCGACGGAGCCGTCAAGACTGCGATCTTCAGCGGCAACGCCGCACGCCTGTACCGCATCAACCAGCGCGCGGCGCTGGGCGAGATCACGGGCGACAAGGTCGCCGCGATCAAGGCGGAGTACGTGGCGGCCGGCGGTCTGCGCAGCAACCGCCGCTACGGGTTCGTGCACCGGGCGACGGCGTAGCGTTCAGCGGATCGGCCGGGTACGGGCGCGCGCGTCGTCGTCGAGGTCGCTGACCATGACGCGCGCGTCCCCGCCGAACACCCGGAGGCCGACGATCGACACGCCGGCCTGCGTGTCCGGCGTCCGGCCGCGCCGCTCGACGACGACGCCTTTGTCGAGGACGCGATCGAGGACGTCGAGCGTCGTCGCGTCGTGGTACGGACCTATCCTACGCATGCCCGCTGCTGCGTCGTGCAACGCGTGTGCCGTCAAGCCGGCCGGGATCACGGCCTGCGTGACCCCGCCCGGGGCGAGACGAGGGGCCGAGACTACTTGAGATGCTGCCGGAAGAGCGCGAGCGTGCGCCGCCAGGCGTCGTCGGCGGCCGCCTTGTTGTACACGTCGGGCCGCTCGTCGTTGAAGAACCCGTGATCCACGCCGGGGTAGATGTGGATCTCCGACGGCTTGCCCGCCTTCTTGATCGCCGCGTCCGTCTCCTTCGCCACCTGCGGCGTGACGAATTCGTCCTTCTCGGCGAAGAGCCCGAGCACCGGGCCGGAGAGTTTCGAGTAATCCGGCTTGACGTTCGGATGGATGCCGTAGAAGTTCACGGTGGCGCCGACGTTCGGGTTGAGCGTCGCCGCGAACAGCGCGAGCTGGCCGCCCATGCAGAAACCGACGGCTCCGAGCTTCGCCGTCGACGAGTGCCCGGCGAGGAACTTGTCGGCGCCGCGCAGGTCCTTCTCCGCCTGGCCCACGTTGAGCGCCATGAAGAGCTTGCCCGCGGTGTCCGGCTCGTCCGCCGTCTTGCCGTGGTACAGGTCGGGCGCCAGCGCCGAGAAGCCCTCGGCGGCGAAGCGGTCGCAGACCTTCTTGATGTGGCCGACCAGGCCCCACCACTCCTGGATCACGAGCACCCCCGGCCCCTTGCCCGACGGCGGGGTCGCGAGATAGCCGGACGCCGTGCCGCCATTCGACGGGAACTGCACCATCGTTCCTGCCATGCCGATCTCCTTTGGTTACGAGGTGAGCCGAGAGGCCGACGTCACCCGCGGCGTGATCTTCACCGCCGTCACGTGTCGCTCGTCGGCCTCGAGCACGGTGATGGTATACCCGTCGACCTGGAAGACCTCGCCCCGGCGGGGGATGCGGTGCAGCGTCGCCAGTACGAGGCCGGCCACCGTCTCGTAGTCGCGCTTGGGGAGGGTCCAGTCGAGCGCCTCGTTGAGCTCCTCGAGGTTCGTGCGCGCGGCCACCAGATAGCTGCCGTCGGGCAGTCGCTCCACGGAGGCCGGCGCGCGGTCGTGTTCGTCCTGGATCTCGCCGACGATCTCCTCGAGGATGTCCTCGAGCGTCACCACGCCCGTGGAGCCTCCGTACTCGTCCACCACCACGGCCATGTGGTTGCGCGAGCGCTGCATCTCGCGCAGGAGGTCGTCGATCCGCTTGGTCTCCGGGACGTACACGGGCGGGCGCATGAGCTGGGCCAGCGTGGTGGCCTCGCCGCCGCGGGCGAGGATGTCCTTGGCGCCCACCACCCCGAGGATGTTCGTCTCACGCTGCGCGTAGATCGGGATGCGCGAGAAACCCCGTCGCTGGATGAGCGCGATGGCGTCGTCGGGCGTCGACGTGTCGGGGAGCATCGCCACCTCGACCAGCGGCACCATGATCTCGCGCACGGTGGTGTCGCCGAGGTCGAAGATCTTGTCGATCATCTCGGCTTCCTGCGTGGTGACCTCGGCCTCGCCCGGCTCCATGGCGAGGAGCGCTTTGAGCTCCTCGCGGGAGACGAAGTGCCGCGTGTCGGGGACCGGCCCACCGACGAGACGCAGCATCGCCGCGACGATCGCGTTGGCGATGAAGACGAACGGCAGCAACAGTTTCGAGGCCAACGTCAACGGCCGGTACAGGCGCAGGATGAGGCTCGTGGCCCACTCGCGCGCCACGGCCTTGGGAATGATCTCGCCGAACACGAGCATGACCGGGGTGATCACCGCCGTGGCGACCAGCCACGCCCAGCCGCCGTACGCCGGGATCAAGACGACGGTGGCGATCGACGAGGCGACGATGTGCGAAATCGTCACGCCCACCATGGCCGTGGACAGGATCCGCTCGGGGTGGCGGAAGGCCTCCAGGTAGCGGGCGGCCGTCCGGCTGCCCTCCTCGGCGAGGTGCCGCAGCCGCAGGCGGTCGGCGGCGATGAAGGCCATCTCGGCGGCCGAGAAGAACATCGTGGTCAGCAGGCAGAGGACGGGAATCCAGACGAGGCTCACGCCGCCGCCTCCGTGGACTGCGGCGTGCGCAGCGAGATCACCACCTCGATCACGCGTGTGCGCTCGACCTTCTCGACGGTGACCGACAGCTCCGACGTCTCCACGCGTTCGCCTTTGCGCGGCACGCGGCCGAAGAGGTCGAGCACCCAGCCGCCGACCGTGTCGTAGGCCTCGTTGGAGATGGCCAGCCCGGTGGCGGCGTTGAGGTCGTCCACCGGCAGCTTGCCCGCCACGCGGTAGGTGCGGGCGTCGATCTTCTGGATCAGGCGCTCCGGCTCGTCGTACTCGTCGGAGATCTCGCCGACCAGCTCCTCGAGCAGGTCCTCCAGCGTCACCAGCCCCGCCGTGCCGCCGTACTCGTCCACGACGATGGCGACGTGCAGCTTCTTGGCCTGGAACTCCTGCAGCAGCGCGTCGGCGCGCTTGGACTCCGGCACGAAGTACGGCGGGTGCAGTCGCGACCGGAGGTCGAAGTCGGGCGGCAGGCCCTTCACGTAGGGCAGCAGGTCCTTGGTGTAGAGCACGCCGACGATCACGTCGATCGAGCCCTCGAACACCGGCACGCGGGAGTGCAGCTGCTCGCGCAGCGCGGGCAGGAGCTCCGCGCCCGGGGTTTCCACGTCGAGGCAGAACATGTCCGTCCGCGGCACCATCACCGAGCGAACGAGCGTGTCCTCGAGCTCGAACACCTTGTGGATCATCTCGCGCTCTTCGCGCTCGACCACGCCCTCACGCGCGCCCACGTCGACCAGCGTCCGCAGCTCCTCCTCGCTGAGCGCCGCCTGCACCTGGCCGCCGCGACCCAGCAACCGCACCGTCAGCATGGTGAGGCCGGCCAGCACGCCGCGGATCGGCGCCAGCAGCACCTCGAGCCAGCGCACGGGCCGCTCGACGAGCGCGAGGAAGCGCTCCGGGTACTTCACGGCGAGCGTCATGGGCAGGACCTCGCCGAAGGTGGTGAGCAGGACGACCATCGCGATCAGCTCGACCAGCAGCCCCCAGCGCGGACCGAACAGGAAGCGCGCCACGTGCGTGGCGAGCGCGGAGGCGCCGATGTTGATGACCGTGATGCCGACGAGCAGCGTGACGAGCAGGTCGTGCGGCCTCGAGACGACCGGCGCCGTCGCGCCCTCCGGCCGTTCGGCCGCGATGCGGCGCAGGCGCGCGCGGCCGAGGGAGAAGTAGGCGGCCTCGGCGCCCGAGAGCAGCCCGGAGCCGATGATCAGCGCCACGAGCAGCAGCAGCTGCAGCACGAGGCCGTCACCCACGGAAGTGCTCGAATCCCGGCGCCACCGCCACCGCGCGGCCACGGCCGTCGAGCCAGCGCGTGCCGGACCCGGCCACGATCTCGCCGACGGCGGTGAGCATCGTGCCGGTGGCTTCGGGCAGACCGTCGCGCAGACGCGCGAAGGCGGTCGGATCGCAGACAACGAGCAGCTCGTAGTCTTCGCCGCCCCCGGTGGCCCAGTCGACGGGATCGGCGTCGAGCGCCTCGGCCACGGCCCGTGTGGCGGCGGCGATCGGCAGGCGCTCCACGTCCACGCGGCCGCCGGCGCCGCTCTCGGCCACGAGCCGTCCGAGGTCGGTGGCGAGACCGTCGGAGAGATCCATCATCGCCGTCACGCCGCCGGCGCCCGCCAGCCAGCGCCCCTCGTCCACGCGCGGACGCGGTCGTAGATGCGCGCCGGTGACGTCGTCGAGCAGCGCGGCGTCGACGCCGCGCGGCGCCGTCTCGCGCTCGAGGACCGCCAGACCTGCCGCGGAGCGGCCGAGCGTGCCCGTGACCGCCACGACGTCGCCCGGCCGTGCCGTCGAGCGCAGCACCGGGCGGGCGGCCTCGCCGAGCAGCGTGACGCTCACCAGCCATCCCGAAGGCGACACCGAGGTATCGCCGCCGACGATGGCGACGCCATGAGCGTCGGCCACCGCCAGCGCGCCCTCGTAGAACGCCTCGATCTCGTCGGCCGCCGTGCCCTCCGGGCAGCCGAGGCCGACGAGCGCCCAGCGCGGCGTGCCGCCCATGGCCGCGATGTCGGAGACGTTGACGGCCATCGCCTTGGCGCCGATGTCGGCGGGCTCCGCCCAGCGGCGGCGGAAGTGCACGTCCTCCACGAGGAGGTCGGTGGTGGCCAGGAGCGCCGCGCCGCCGCGCGTCTCGAGGACGGCGCAGTCGTCACCGACGCCGGTCAGGAGGCCGGGCGCGCGCCGGCGGACGAGCCCGCGGATCAACCGGACGAGGTCGTCCTCGCCCGGTCTGTCACCGCTCACGGGGCGACGGCGGTCCTGCCCAGGAAGTTGCCGAGCAGCCGCTTCCCCTCGACGGTGAGGATGGATTCCGGGTGGAACTGCACGCCCTCCACCGGCCAGCGGCGGTGGCGCACGCCCATGATCTCGCCGTCCTCGGCCCACGCCGTGACCTCGAGATCTGCCGGGACCGTGTGGGGCAGGATCACGAGCGAGTGGTAGCGGGTCGCCGTGAGCGGATTCGACAGGCCGGCGAAGACGCCGCGGCCGTCATGCCGGATGTCGGACGTCTTGCCGTGCATCTGCGCCTTCGCGCGCGCGACGGTGCCCCCGAAGGCCTGGCCGATGGCCTGGTGGCCGAGGCAGACGCCCAGGATCGGCGTGCGCTCGCCGAGCCGCCGGATGAGCGACAGCGACACGCCCGCGTCGTCCGGCGTGCCGGGACCGGGCGAGATCACGATGCGCTCGGGGGCGAGCGCCGCCACGCCGTCGGCGTCGACAGCGTCGTTGCGGACCACGCGCAGCTCGGCGCCCAGCTCGCCGAGGTACTGCACGAGGTTGTAGGTGAACGAGTCGTAGTTGTCGATGACGAGGATCATGCGCGGGGCCCCGCCGCCGCCATGCGCAGGGCCAGGATCAGGCCGCGCGCCTTCGAGCACGTCTCGAGCCATTCGGTCTTCGGATCGGAATCGGCGACGATGCCGGCGCCGACCTGGACGGAGGCGCGGTCGCCGTGGCAGACGATCGTGCGGATCGTGATGCAGGAGTCGAGGTTGCCGGAGTACGCCACGTAGCCCACCGCCCCCGCGTACGGCCCGCGGCGCGTCGGCTCGATCTCGTCGATGATCTCCATCGCGCGGATCTTGGGGGCGCCCGACACGGTGCCGGCCGGGAAGCACGCGCGTAGCACGTCGAAGGCGTCGACGCCGGCGCGCAGCCGACCGATCACGTGGCTCACCAGGTGCATGACGTGCGAGTAACGCTCGGTCACCATGAACTCCGTCACCTTCACCGAGCCCAGCTCCGCCACGCGCCCGACGTCGTTGCGGCCGAGGTCCACGAGCATCACGTGTTCGGCGCGCTCCTTGGGATCGGTCTTCATCTGCTGCTCGATCGCGAGGTCCTGCGCCTCGGTCGCCCCGCGCGGATGCGTGCCGGCGATCGGCCGTTCCTCGATCCGGTCACCCTCGACGCGCACCAGCACCTCCGGCGACGAGCCCACGATCGTCGTCTTGCCCAGGCGCAGGAAGAAGAGATACGGCGACGGGTTGATCGTCCGCAGCGCCCGATAGATGGTGAACGGGTCGGCCGCCAGCCGGCAGTCGAGCCGGCGCGCGAGCACGATCTGGTAGGCGTCGCCGGCGGCGATGTATTCCTTGGCGCGGCCCACGGCGTCGGTGAACGTGTCCTCGTCCATCGTGGAGGTGAAGCCATCCTCGCCGAGGGCGAGCAGGGGCCCGGGCGGCGTCAGGGGCAGCGGCGCCGGCGCCCGCGCCGGCCGCGCGAGCTTCGCCAGCGTCATGCCGATCTTCACGGCGGCGCGGTCGTAGGCGGCGTCGAGCGACGCCGGATCGCGTTTGCCGATGTGCGCGTTGGCCATGACCAGGAGGCGGTGGCGCAGGTTATCGAAGACGAGCAGCGTGTCGCTGAGCATGAACACGGCGTCGGGCAGCCCGAGGTCGTCGCGTGCCGCCGCCGGCAGCCGCTCCATGTGACGAACCATGTCGTACGCGAGGTAGCCGACGGCGCCGCCCTGGAAGCGGGGCAGGCCGGGCACGGCTACCGGTGAGAACTCGCGCAGCAGCCCGCGCAGCGCCTCGAGCGGATCGCCATCGGGCAGGCGCTCGGTGCGGTCCCCGCGCCGCAGCGTGATCCGCTCGTTCTTGGCGCTGAGGACCGTGTGCGGATCGCTGCCGAGGAATGAATAGCGGGCCCACTTTTCGCCGCCCTCGACGGACTCCAGCAGGAACGCGAACGGGCCTGGCCGCAGTCTCAGGTAGGCGGACAGGGGGGTGTCGAGATCCGCCGGCAGCTCGGCGAACACGGGCACGAGGTTGCCCTGTCCGGCGAGCTCACGGAACTCGTCGCGGGTGGGGGAGAGCGTCGGGATGGCTAAGCCGGCGGCGCTGATGCGACGGCAAGCGTCGACGCGCTAGGCGAGCGCGTCCAGCTTCTCCTTGATCTTCGCCTTGGGCACGGCGCCGATGAGCTGGTCCACCACCTTGCCCTGACGAACGAAGAGGACCGTGGGAATCGACCGGATCGCATAGCGGGCTGCCAGCGCGTGGTTCTCGTCCACGTTGACCTTCGCCAGGGTGATGCGCCCCGCGGAGTCCCGCACCAGCTCCTCGAGGAGGGGGGCGATCGCGCGGCAGGGGCCACACCATTCGGCCCAGAAGTCCACCATCACGAGTCCGTCGTGCTGGGCGAGGGTCTCGTCGAAATTCTTTTCCGTCAGATGGACGGCAGCATCGGCCATGCGGGGTCTCCCTCCTGAAAAGTCAAGCGCCACGCTAACATACCAAGCGCACCTGCGCAACCGGCGCCCGCCCTGCCGGATACGATTCCTTGTCAGTTTGACACCCCAACGTGCTAAAGTCGGCTAAGACATGGAACCCGCAAAGATCCTGGTCGTCGACGACGAGCGCTCGATTCTGGTCCTGTTGAAAGAAGCACTCAACCAATGGGGCTACCACGTTACGACGGCCGCCTCCGCCACCGAGGCGCTCGGCGTGCTGAAGAGCGAGCTCTTCGACGCGCTCATCACGGACATTCGCATGCCCGACATGAGCGGCCTCGAGCTGCTGCGCGAGGTGAAGAAGCAGGACGAGTCGATCGAAGTCGTCATGATGACGGGCTATCCGACGATCGCCTCGGCGGTGCAGGCCCTCAAGGAAGGCGCCTACGACTATCTCTCCAAGCCGCTGATCCTCGACGAGCTCCGTCACCTGATGTCCCGGATGATGGAGCGCAAGTTCCTGCGCGGCGAGATCCACACGCTGCGCGCCCGGCTGGGCGAGGAGCTGACCGTCAACGAGCTGATCGGCACCTCGGTGCCGATGGAGCGCGTCAAGGAGATCATCGGCAAGGTCGCGGTGACCGACTCGCCGGTGCTCATCGAGGGCGAGAGCGGCACGGGCAAGGAGCTGGTGGCAGCGGCCATTCATCGGCTGTCCTCGCGCGCCAAGCGCTCGTTCATCCCGGTGAACTGCAGCGCGATCCCGCAAGACCTCCTGGAATCCGAGTTCTTCGGCCACGTGCGCGGTGCGTTTTCGGGCGCGGTGGCCGACGCCCTCGGTCTCTTCCGCGGCGCCGATGAGGGGACGATCTTCCTGGACGAAATTGCTGAATTGTCTCCCGCGCTCCAGGTCAAGCTCTTGCGGGTTCTCCAGGAGATGCAGGTGCGGCCGGTCGGCTCGACGAAGGCGTTTCCCGTCGACGTCCGGGTGATCGCCGCCACCAACCGCGACCTCGAGCGCGCGATGACGGAGGGGTCGTTCCGCCAGGATCTCTTCTACCGGCTGAACGTGGTGCGCGTGACGCTGCCGCCGCTGCGCGAGCGCCGCGAGGACATTCCGTCGCTGATCAACCACTTCCTGCGCCGGTTCAACAAGCGTTTCCATCGCGACGTGCGCGGGGTCGCGCCCGAGGCGCTGGCCGCGCTGTCGGCCTACACGTTCCCCGGCAATGTCCGCGAGCTCGAGAACCTCATCGAGCGCGCCTTCGCCATGGGCGCCCGCGAGCAGATCGCCCTGAACGACCTGCCGAGCCTCAGCAAGACGCCGATGGCCTCGACGCCGGTGACGTCGCCCGAGAGCGTCCCGGCGCTGGCCGACGTGGAGCGAGAGCTCATTCTCAAGGCGCTCGCCGTGTTCAAGGATGACAAAGAGGCGGCCGCCAAAGCCCTGGGCATCTCGCGCCGTACGATCTACCGCCGGCTCAAGGAGTACGGGGTCCTTTAGTATTGGGGGCCCCGAAATGGCCCCCCAACCCCCCATCGCTCGTCGCGCCCCGGCAAAGCCGTGGCGCGCCTCGATCATCGCCACAGGTGATGGGGCCCCGAAATAGCTCCCCAACCCCCCCCATACGCTCGGAGCGCCCCAGCGAAGCCGTGGCGCTCTCCTCGATACCCGTGACGCTCCTCTAACCCGCCCGTGGTGGTTCTCGATCTAGGCGTTCTGGTCGTGCCGAAACGTGTCATTGCGTGTGTGCCGCCCGGACACGTTCAAGTTTTCAATCACCTTAATTATCAATGTTCCCTGATACTTCCGCTTTGGCACCCCCGGTGCATCGTCTCCCCCGACATGACGACGACACTGAGCGGACCGACATCCTCGACGTTGGAGATCGGTCTCGGGTACGCTTCCGGCGGGCGCGACGCGGTGACGCGCGCGGCCGCCACCGCGGCTTCACGCCTGCACGGCGCGACGCCGCACCTCGCCCTCGTGATCACGGCCGCACCGGCCGGCGACGCGATGGCGGAGGTCCGGGGCGTGCTGGGACGAATCCAGGTCGCGGGCGGCGCGTCCGCCTCGCTTCTAACGGATGACGGCCCCATGAAGTCAGGTGCGCTGGTCGTCTGCGTGGCAAACGCGGACGGCGCAGCGAGCGGGGTGGCGGCCACGAGTGGCCGCGATCTCGCCGCCGCCGGTCAGGCGGCGGCCCGTCTGGTGCTCTCGGGCTGGCCGTTCCGCGCGCGTTATCCGCGCGGAGTCGGCATCGCCTTCGGGCGTTCGGATTCGAGTGACTCCGCGTTGCGGTTCCTCGACTCCTGGCGTGACTTCATGGGGCCTAAGATGCGTACCGTGTGCGGCGTGCTGGGCTCGCCGGTTCTCTACGGCGGCCACGACAGCGCCGAGCCGCGCGTGAGCGTGGCGTGTCTCGAGGCGTCCTACGCGACCGGTCTCGGCTGGAGCGACGCGACCGGCGAGCCGTCGACCGAAGCGCTCGTGCACGGCGCAGCCGACGCGACGCTGACGGCGGTCAAGCGGCTCGACGGCCGGCCCGCGCGGCTCGTGCTCGTCGTGGAGACGGCCGAGCGTCACGCGCGGCTCGGCTCCGCTGCCCGCGAGGAGTGGGCGGCCATCCGCGGTCAACTGGACGAGAGCACGCCGTGCGGCGGCTGGCTCGTCAACGACGTCGCGGCGTACGGGCGTGGCGTCCAGCCCGTGGCGGCGCCGGGCGCCCTCGTGGTCGTCGCCGTCGGCGACTCGCCCCGCGGCGAATCGTCGCGCGGCTGACCCCCGGCCGCGCACCGGGCTGCGCGCGCCCACAGACCTTCCCCAAGCGACGCCTCCGCCTTCCTGAGACCTCTCCGGGGCGTCATCGGAGCAGGCGGACCGGATCGCCGTCATGGAGCGTTCCGGGCGTCACCACGCGCGCGTAGACGCGGCTCCGACCCGGATGCCGCTTCTGCGAGACCCGTGAGTAGTCTCCGTCACGGAAGGCAGGCCGGATGTTGAAGCACGGCGTGGTGTAGCGCGTGATCTCGAGCACCACCTCGTCGCCCAGTCGCAGGCGCGCGCCCGGCTGCACGGCTGACCAGTCGAGCCCCTCGAGCGTCACGTTCTCGCCGAGCGCGCCCGGGACGAGGGGATGGCCCTCGGCCTGCAGCTCGTGGATCGCCTCCAGCGCGAAGAGGCAGACGGCGCGCTCGGGGCCGCCGTGGTGCTCCCTGTCCCGGTGGGCATCGCCCTCGAGACCGAGCGCCGTCACGTGCGCGTGTTGCACGGCGCGCTTGGGCACGCCGCCGTTCGACACGCTCAGCTGCACGATGCGGCCGACGTCGCTCACGATCTCACCGCCGTGCCGGTCCGACGGATCATCCGCTGCACGCGCGCCTCGAGCACGACCTCGTCGCGCTGGTTGAGGACGCGGTGCCGGTAGGTCACGATGCCGCGGTCCGTCTTCTTCGTCTCGCGCTTGTCGGCCACTTCGATCTCCACCCGGATCGTGTCCCCTTCCAGCACCGGCGCCACGATCCGGAGCTCACCGCCGAGGTACGCCATGCCGGTGCCGTGGATCAGCCCCGTCTGCATGATGAGCCCCTCGGACAGCGAGAACGTGAGCGCGCCCGGGGCGGCGCGGCGCTTGAAGACGGATTCGCGCTTGACGTACTCCATGTCGATGAAGAGCGGCTCGACGAAGCCGCAGAGGTTGACGAAGCTGACGATGTCCGTCTCGGACACGGTGCGCGCGAGCGTGCGGTAGACGGCACCCACCTTGTGTCCCTCGAAGTCCAGGCCTTCCGTTCGCATGGTCGTCACTCTCCCAGATAGGCGCGCCGCACTTCCGCGTTCTCGGCGAGCTGGCCGGCGGTGCCCGACAGCACCACCGCGCCCGTCTCGAGCACGTAGCCGCGGTGCGCGATGGACAGGGCCATGGCGGCGTTCTGCTCGACCAGCAGCATCGTCGTCCCCTGCCGGTTGATGGAATCGATGGTCGCGAAGATCTGCTCGACGAGCACCGGGGCCAGTCCCATCGACGGCTCGTCGAGCAGGAGCAGCCGCGGGCGCGCCATGAGCGCGCGCGCGATGGCGAGCATCTGCTGCTCGCCGCCCGAGAGCGTGCCGGCCACCTGGGTCACGCGCTCCTTCAGACGGGGAAACAGCTCGAACGCGCGGTCGAGGTCGGCCTCCACGTCGGCGTCGGTGCGCAGATAGGCGCCCATGGTGAGGTTCTCTCGGACGGTGAGCCGGTTGAAGATCCGCCGGCCCTCCGGCACGTGCGCGATCCCGCGCGCGACGATCTCGTGCGCGGGCACGCCGGCCAGCGGGCGGCCGTCGAAGACGACGCCGCCGCGGCGCGGAATCAGCAGCCCCGAGATGGTCTTGAGGGTGGTGGACTTGCCGGCGCCGTTGTTGCCGAGCAGCGTCACGATCTCGCCGCCGCGCACCTCGAGGGCCACACCGCGCAGGGCGTGGATCTCGCCGTAGTACACGTCCAGGCCCTCCAGCTGCAGCATGGCTACGGCCCGGCGCGGCCGGAGGAGGCGCGACGGCCCAGGTACGCCTCGATCACGCGCGGGTCGGCCTGGACGTCGCGCGGCGGCCCCTCGGCGATCTTCTCGCCGTGATCGAGCACGGTGACCCGGTCCGAGACCTCCATCACCACGCGCATGTTGTGCTCGATGAGGACGATGGCGAGGGTCAGCTCGTCGACGAGTCGCCGGAGCAGCGTCATCAGCGTTCCCGCCTCCACCTGCGTCATGCCCGCCGTCGGCTCGTCGAGCAGGAGCAGGGCGGGCTCGGAGGCGAGCGCGCGCGCCAGCTCGAGCCGTCGTTGCTCGCCGTACGGCAGGCTCCGCGCGACCTCGTTCGCCTTGCCGCGCAGCCCCACGCGCTCGAGCAGCGCGGCGGCGCGCTGCCAGAGCTCGCGCTCGGTCTCGACGAAGCGCGGCCCGCGCGTGAGCACGTCGCGCAGCCCGAGCCGGATGCGCGCGTGCATGCCGACCAGCACGTTCTCGGCCGCGGTCATGTTGGCGAAGAGGCGGATGTTCTGGAACGTGCGGCAGACGCCGAGCGCGGTGATCTCGTCCGGCCGCAGGCCGACCAACGGCTGGCCGCGGAACCGCACGGTGCCCCCGTCCGGCTGGTAGAGGCCCGTGAAGACGTTGAAGAGCGTCGTCTTGCCGGCGCCGTTGGGGCCGATGATCGAGGCGATGCCGCCGTCGACGGCGAAGCCCACGCGCTGCAGGGCGGTGAGCCCGCCGAAGGTCTTGGTGACGTCCACCGCCTCGAAGAGCGCGCTCATGCCTCGGCCACACGCGGGCTCATCGGCCATCGTGGGGGGCCCCGAAATGGCCCCCCTCATTGTTCAAGCGAAGGGGGCTACGCCCCCCTCGGACTCCCCCGGCCCACGCTCGGAGCGCCCCGGGGAACCCGTGGCGCTCCTCGGTCAGGCCAGTGCTCATCGCTCGCCCAGCTCACGCTGTCGCCGTCGCGCGGGGAAGATGCCCTGAGGGCGGAAGATCATCATGAGGACGAGGATGAGGCCGAAGATCATCCGCTCGTACTTGGCGGGCTCGAGCTGCGTGGGCAGGCTCGCCAGGTTGTAGCCGAGGATCGTGACGCCGGCGTTCTTGAGCTCGTTGAGCCAGAGCGACAGCCCCTTGAGCACCTGGAGATTGAGCACCGTCACCACGGTGGCGCCGATGATCGCGCCCGGGATACTGCCCATGCCGCCGAGGATCACCATGGCCAGCACGCCGATGGACTCGAGGAAGGTGAACGACTCGGGATTGATGAAGACCTGCTTGGCCGAGAAGACGACGCCCATGACGCCGGCGAACGAGGCGCCGGCGGCGAAGGCGAGGAGCTTGGCGCGCACGAGCGGCACGCCCATCGCCTGCGCGGCCAGCTCATCCTCGCGCATGGCCTCCCAGGCGCGTCCGATGTGCGAGTCCTCCAGCCGGCGGTTGACGAGGACGACCACCACGACGATGAGCAGGACGAGGAAGTAGAAGCCGACCGCGTACGAGACCTCGACGGGCAGGGGCGGGCGCGAGATGGGCGTGATGCCGCGCGGCCCGTTCGTGACGTTGATCGGCTTGTCGAGGTTGTTGGCGAGGACGCGGATCACCTCGCCGAAGCCCAGGGTCACGATGGCAAGGTAGTCGCCGCGGAGCCGGAGCACGGGGAGCCCGAGCAGCACGCCGGTGCCGGCCGCCACGGTGAGGCCGATCACCAGGAACGGATAGAACCACCAGGAGGGCAGGGGAAAGCCACCGCCGCCGAAGAGCACATTGGCGTGCGGCGAGCCGAAGATCGCCCACGAGTAGGCGCCGACGGCGAAGAAGGCGACGTAGCCGAGGTCGAGCAGCCCCGCCAGGCCCACGACGATGTTGAGCCCGAGCGCGAGCGCCACGAAGATGCCGACCTGCGTGGCGACTTCCAGGTAGTAGCCGTTGTAGGTGCCGATCACCGGCATGAGCACGAGCAGCGCGGCCGCGAGCAAAGCCGCGCGCAGCCAGCCCGGGATCCGGGCGACGTAGGCATAGAGCAGGCTCGTCTGGAAGACCAGGAAGAGGAGGATCGAGCGGGGAAAGAGAGCGACGGCGGCGCTGGAGAGGGCCACGCACGCCACCGCCGCCGCGGCGCGGATCACGCGCGCTCTCGGACCACTTCGCCCAGGAGGCCCTTCGGACGGAAGATCAGAATCAGGATGAGGACGGAGAAGGCGAAGATGTCCTTGTACTCGGCGCCGAAGGCGCCGCCTGTGAGCAGCGACAAGTAGGAGGCCGCGAACGCCTCCAGAAGCCCGAGCACGATCCCGCCCAGCATCGCGCCTGGGATATTGCCGATGCCGCCGAGCACGGCCGCCGTGAACGCCTTCAGGCCGGGAATGAACCCCGTGTATGGGTTGATGAGGCTGTACTGCACGCCGAACAAGACGCCGGCCGCGCCGCCCATCGCGCCGCCGATGAGGAACGTGAGCGAGATGATCCGGTTGACGTCGATACCCATCAGGCTGGCTGCCGCCTGGTCCTCCGCGACGGCCCGGATGGCGGTGCCGATCTTCGTCCGGTTCACGAGCGCGTGCAGACCCCAGAGCATGAGCAGCGCCGCCACGATCACGACCAGCGACTTGGCGGAGACGTCGATCGTCGACGTCAGCTCGTACCGAACGTTGAGCGGCTCGAGCGTCGGATACACGAGGTTGAAGGCGTTGCGCCAGAGCGACTCCACGAGGCGGATCACGTCCTGCAGGAAGAACGACATGCCGATGGCCGAGATCAACGGGATGAGCCGCGGTGCCGCGCGCAGCGGGCGGTAGGCGATGCGCTCGATGGACACGGCCAGCGCCCCGCTCGCCAGCATGCCTGCCAGCATGACGCCCAGGAGCACGAGGGGCCAGGGCAGCGTCTCGAGCACGCCCACGTTCTTCAGGGACAATAATATTTCGACGCCCACGAAGGCGCCGACGATGAAGATCTCGGAGTGGGCGAAGTTGATGAACTCGAGCACGCCGTACACCATCGTGTAGCCGAGCGCGATGAGCGCGTACATGAAGCCGAGCAGGAGGCCGTCGAGCAGAACTTGAGGAAAGATCCCGACGAGGAGTTCGAAGTCCATGGGACGGTCGGCGGCGGCGTCCCGGTCGACCACCCGGCGACGCCGCCGCAGAAGAGGCTTACTTCTTCATCGCCGGGGCGGCGATGGCGAGTCGCTTCGCTTCCTTGTTCTCGCTCCATTTCTCGGGGTTGTCGCTGCTGACCTGCATGACGTAGTAGGACGCCTTCTTCGGATCGCCCTTGTCGTCGAACTCGATCGTGCCCGTCATGCCGTTGTACTTCACCTTGCGAATCGAGGCGGCGACCGCCTCGCGGGTGGGGGCCTTGCCGCCCTTGGTGACGTCCTCCAGCGCCTTGATGGCGATGGCGGTGGCGACGTAGGACTCGGCGGCGTACGGCTCGGGATTCTTGCCGTACTTCTTCTTGAACTCCTCGCCGAACTGCTTGGCCTGCGGGCTGGAGGCCGGAGCCGCGGCCGTGGTGTAGTACGTGCCCACCACCACCTTGCCGCCGATCTTGACGAAGTCCGAGGAGTCCATGCCGTCGGGGCCGAGGAACTTCGCCTTCACGCCTTTCTCGCGCGCCTGCTTGAAGAAGGGCGCGCCCTGGTCGTAGATCCCGCCGAAATAGACGAGGTCGGGATTCTTGGCCTTGATCGGGGTGATGATCGGGTCGAAGTTCGACTTCTCCTCCGTGCCCTCGAAGCCGATGATCTTCACGCCCTTCTTCTCGAGGTCCTTCTTGAACGCCTCCGCGACGCCCTGGCCGTAGGTCGTCTTGTCGTGGAGCACGTAGGCCGTTTTGACTTTCAGGGTGCCGGCGGCGAACTCGGCGCCCACGGGGCCCTGCACGTCGTCGCGCCCGCAGACGCGATTGACGTTGGGATACCCGCGGTCGGTGACCTTCTCGTTGGTGTTCGCCGGGGAGATCATCGGGAGCGAGTCTTCCTTGTAGACCTCCGACGAGGGGATGGCCACGCCGGAGTTCAGGTGGCCGATGACGACCATGATGTTCTTGTCGGCGATGATGTTCTTCGCGTTGGCCACGCCGACGTCGGGCTTGGCCTGGTCGTCGTAGGGCACCAGCTCGACCCTGAAGCCGGCCTTCTCGAGGTTGCCCTTGAACTTCTCGACGGCGAGCTGCGTGCCCAGCTTGATGCCCTCGCCGAGCGCCGCCTGGCCGCCGCTGAGCGGGCTCTGCGTGGCGATCTTGATCGTCCCCTTGCCCTGGGCGGCGGGCCCCGACCCCAGCGGCAGGAGGGCGAGGGCCAGCGCCGCCCCGATGGCGAGGACGCTGCGGATGCGTGTCGGATTCATGGAGTCCCTCCTTGAGCGTTGAGGAATCGAGGGTTTGCGCGCGCCGCCAATTATAGCGGCGGCGTGCGGGCGGTCAAGCCGCTCGCGCGCTTCCGATGAGCTCGAGGAAGCGCCGCGTGGCCGCCGCCGGATCGGGCGCCGCGCACACCGCCGAGATGACTGCCACCCCGTCGGCGCCGGCCCGCACGACCTCGGCCACGTTGTCGTGCGTGATGCCGCCGATCCCTATGAGAGGAACGCGGATCTCGGCGCGGAGTTTCCGGATCAGGTCGGGACCCACCAGCTGGAACTCGGGCTTGGTCGCCGTCGCGAACATCGAGCCGACCGCGACATAGTCGGCGCCGTCGGCGCGCGCGGCGCGCGCCTGCGCGAGGTCGTGCGTCGAGACGCCGAGCAGCATGCCGGCGCGCAGCAGCGGGCGCGCGGCGCGGGCGGGCAGGTCGTCCTGGCCGACATGGACCCCGTCGGCCTCGACGGCCACCGCGAGGTCCACGCGATCGTTGACGACGAAGGTGACCCCGGCTCGCCCGCAGCGCTCACGGAGCCGGCGCGCCAGGGGCCAGAGACGGCCGGACGGCCAGTCCTTCTCCCGGAGCTGCACCATGCGGCAGCCGCCCTCGATGACGGCGCTGAGGAGCTCGTCGAGATCCCGCCCGCGCGCCGCCGTCCGGTCCAGGACGACGTACAGCGTCGGGTCCATCAGGGGTGCAGGCGGGCGCCGTCCGCGCTGGTGAACCGGCCCTCGACGAAGGCGGGATCGCTCAGGATCTTCAGGTGGAAGGGGATGGTGGTCTTCACCCCCTCGATCACCGTCTCCCGGAGCGCGCGGCGCATGCGCCCGATCGCCTCCGCGCGGTCGTCGCCCCGGACGATGATCTTGCCGAGCAGCGAGTCGTAGAAGGGGGGCACCGAGTACGGCGCCATCAGGTGGCTGTCCACGCGCACACCCAGGCCGCCCGGCGGCACCCACGCCGTCACGCGGCCCGCACTCGGCACGAACGTGTCGGGGTCCTCGGCGTTGATCCGGCATTCGATCGAGTGCCCTGAGAAGCGGATGCCCTCCTGACGATAGCCGAGCGGCTCGCCGGCGGCGATGCGGATCTGCTCGCGGATGAGGTCGAGGCCCGTGATCGTCTCCGTCACCGGGTGCTCGACCTGGATGCGCGTGTTCATCTCGATGAAGTAGTAGCCGCCCTCGGCGTCGACGAGGAATTCCACGGTCCCCGCGCTGACGTAGTTCACGGCCGCCGCCGCCAGCAGCGCCGCGCGCTGCAGCCCCGCCCGCGTCTCTGCCGACAGCGAGGGCGCCGGCGACTCCTCGATGAGCTTCTGGTGGCGCCGCTGGACGGAGCAGTCGCGCTCGCCGAGGTGCACGCGCATCCCGTTGCGATCGCCGAGCACCTGCACCTCGACGTGCCGCGCCTGCTCGACGTACTTCTCGCAGTAGATCTCGGAAGAGCCGAAGGCGGCGCCGGCCTCCGCCTGACAGGCGGCGAACGCCTGCGCGGCGCCGGCGTGCTCGCGCACGATGCGCATGCCGCGGCCGCCGCCGCCCGCCGACGCCTTGAAGATCACCGGATAGCCGGCCTCGTCGGCGACGTCCAGCGCCTCCGCCTCGTTCTTGAGCGGCAGCTCGCTGCCCGGCACCACCGGGACGCCGGCCTGCTTGGCGATCATCCGCGCCTGGGCCTTGTCGCCCATCAGGCGGATCGCTTCGGGGCTCGGACCGATGAAGGTCAGGCCCGACGCGCGGCAGATGTCCGCGAACGTCGGGTTCTCGGCGAGAAAGCCGTAGCCGGGGTGGATCGCCTCGCTGTCGGTGACGACGGCCGCCGAGATCACCGCCGGCATGTTGAGGTAGCTCGCGCGCGCGGCATCGGGCCCGATGCAGATCGTCTCGTCGGCCAGGCGCACCGGCAGCGACTGCGCGTCCGCCGTCGAGTGCGCGAGGACCGTGCGGATCCCCATCTCGCGACAGGTGCGCATGATCCGCAGCGCGATCTCGCCGCGGTTGGCGATGAGGATCTTGTGGAACACGGATCTACTTGGACTGGAACACCGGGGGCACGCGCTGCCACTGATAGACGCCCCTCGCGGGACTGTACAACGCCCAGCGATCCGGATAGAGGTACCCGAGGGTCGTCTCCGTGACGACATAGCCGGGGAGCTCGGTGTACTGCGTGACCCACTGGTCTCCGGTGACTTCCTGTGCCGCGACATAGACGACGATCGGGACGGCTTGCGCCGGCATGTAGATCTGCCGGATCGGCACCCCGTACCCGCCGGTCCCCGAGATTCCCGCGTTCAGCAGGGTCGGGAAGGGATTGTTCAGCTGATTCGGGTCGCCCGTGAACGGAAGGCTCGGGCGCGTCGTCGACGGGGTCCCGGCCGGCGATCCGGGCGGCGGCGGCACCGTGATCGTGACGGGGACGTTGGGGTTGACGATGCCGACCTGTGCCCAGGCCGGCGTCGTCACGAGCAGGAGCATCACCACGGCGATCGGGATCGGTCTCATGTCAGCCTCCCAGCAGGCGGCGCCACTGTGACTCCAGCTCCGCCAGGCGCCAACCATACACGCGTGGCGCCGCATCCGCGATCGTCTCGCCCGCGCCGAGCCGCGCGAGCAGTGCGCGCATCGAGTCCATCCCGCCGCGGTCCAGCAAGTCCGCGACGACGAACAGCGCGAGCTCGTAGCCGGCGTGGGCCCGCCGCGGATCGGGATCGGTCACCAGCGCCTCGAGCCCGGTCAGCGTGAGCCCGGCCGAGGCGGCCAGCGCAGGGTCGGACGTGCGGCCTTCCAGCACCTGGGCGAGGCCCTCCTGCAGCCAGCGCGGCGCGCGTCCGCGAGCCTGCCGGTGGATCACCGCATGGGCGTACTCGTGGGTCAGGAGCCGCTCGAGCTCCGCGCGCGGCGGCCGTGACGCGCCGAGCGGCAGCCGGATGCGGCCGTCGAAGAGCCCGTTGACCCAGGCGTGGGAGCGCGTGACGTCGCTGAACTGTCCGCGCTCGTAGAGCACCACGCTCACGGGCTCCGGGCCCGCGTCACCGAGCTGCGCGACGACGCGCCGGCGCGCGCCGTCGAGCGCGACGAGCACCGCGCGGCGCGCGTCGGCATCGACGCCGGGCCGGTAGCGCAGCACGAAGGCGCCGGCCGGCTCACGCACGAAGGCGGCCTCGGTCCGCTGCTCGCGCTCGAGCTTGTCGAGCAGGCTGCGCGCCTCCGCGTGCGCCGGGTCGACGGCGAGCAGCTCACGCAGGTGTCCGACGGCACGCTCCGGCTCGTCGCGATGATCGTACAGGCGCGCGAGCAGCATCCGAACCTGGGCGTCCGCGCGCACCCGCGCCGCCGCCTCCAGCGGGCCCAGCGCGTCGTCCACGCGTCCGGCGTGCACGGCTGCGACGCCGGCGCCCTTGAGCAGGGCCGGATCGTCGGGCACCGCCGCCAGGCCCTGGCTGAACAGCAGCGCCGCCTCGTCCGCGCGTCCCTGCGCCAGCGTGCGCCAGCCCCACGTCTCGAAGCAGCGGCC
>Ga0137415_10001966_pt1 | contig 20514 bp, 23 predicted proteins | sample CZODoug3_1_1_16f_FD_183082 | JGI IMG/M metagenome (GOLD analysis project Ga0137415, IMG submission 183082) | Vadose zone soil fungal communities from Angelo Coast Range Reserve, California, USA - CZODoug3_1_1_16fungal (Hybrid Assembly) | ecosystem: Environmental > Terrestrial > Soil > Vadose...
GATGCCAAGGGGTAAGCATGGCTCTTGCAGGAACGAGGCTCGGCGCCCACTATAGGTGGCACCGAGCCAGGGACTTACGGGCTCGGCGCCCTTTGGCGCCCGGAGGGTCGGCAGTGATGTCTCGCAACGGTTTCACTCTGATCGAGCTGCTCATCGTGGTGGTGATCATCGGGCTATTGGCGACCATCGCCATCCCGAAGTTCGCCAACACGAAAGAGAAGGCCTACATCGGCGCGATGAAATCCGATCTTCGGAATCTCGCGACTGCGGAGGAGGCGTTTTTCTACGACAGCTCGAAGTACACCAACAGTTTCGCGCTGATGAACAACTTCCGAGCTTCCGCTGGCGTGGTGCTGGTGATCAACCAGGCCACCGGGTCCGGATGGGCCGCTACCACCACGAGCCTTTACGCACCGGGCAGGCAGTGCGCCCTGTTCTCTGGGTCGGCGGCACCGCAGCCGCCGGCTGCGTCGGAGGGACGCATTACCTGCCAGTAGACCCGCCGTACCGTGAGTTCACGCGCCGCCGCGAGGGGATGTGCTTCGCCCTCGACGGCGGCGTGTGGCTTCATCGCCACAAGATTCGGGGCGAGCCGATGGTGCACCTGGTGAGCGCGGACAAAGAACGGCTGCTCGCCCTCGCCCCGGCCCTCGACCTCGAGCCGGCCTGGCTGCAATACAAACCGCTGAAAGACCCGAGGACGGGAATCAGGGTGGCGGCGTGGCATTGGGATGTCCTGGGGACGCGGCTGCAACGGCTGATAGCGAGGGCCACTCCCTAGTCGCTGTTCCCCGCTTCCAGCCTGGGTGCCCGCACCCCCGGCCACCAGTTCCACCGGCCCGCGATGTGCATGATCGCCGGCACGAGCACCATCCGGATCAGGGTCGCGTCGAGCAGGACCGCGGCGGCGAGACCGAAGCCAATGAGCTGCACCGCGAGCACGCGCGTAAAGGCGAACGTCCCGAACACCAGAATCATGATCAGGGCGGCGCTGGTGATGGTGGATGCCGTGGCCGACAGCCCCTCCATCGTGGCGTGGTCGTTCCGGCCGGTCTTGTCGAAGACTTCTTTCACGCGCGTCAACAGGAACACCTCGTAGTCCATCGACAGTCCGAACACGATCGCGAACACCAGCACCGGGACGACCGCCCAGATCGCCTCGGTCGGCCCCTCGAGACCGAACAGGCGACCGCCGTAGCCGTGCTGGAACACGAGCACTGTGAGTCCGAATGCCCCACCCACCGACAGGAGGTTCAGGACGACGGCTTTGATGGGAACGAGCAGCGAGCGGAAGGCGACGAACAGCATGATCGCGGTAATCCCGAGGACCAAGGCGACGGTTTCCGGGAATCGCCGCATGAGCTCCTCCTGCGTATCGACGTTGGAGGCGGCGAAGCCGGCGACCAGGATCTCCGCCCCGGCGAGGCCCCGGACGTCACGGGCCACCAGGGCGCGCACCCGTCGTACCACGTCCATCAGGCCCGTGAGGGAGACCGTGTCCGCGGGGATCACGTCGAGCAGCGTGACGCGATTGTCGGTGCTGAGATACGCGTCGAAGAACTTCGGATTCTTGGCGCGTACCGCGACCGGGTCGCTGTAATAGACAACGAGCTGTAGCGTAGACATGCCCTGCTTGACGACGCCCCGGACCTCGCGCACGCGTGGGTCCTTCCGGATCGAGTCGGTGAGAGCCTTGAGTCCCGGAAGGCGGCGAGCCGACAGGGCCGATTCCCCTTCCGGAAGCTGCACCACGACGCGCACCGGTTGGATCACCCCACTGGCGCCCATTTCGCGCAGCGCCTGGAGGCCCTGGCCCGACTCGGATTCCGGCGGAAACCAGTTGGTGGCTGGAAGCCCGAGGCGGATCTGGCTGAGCGGAAAGGTGAGCAGCGCGATCGCGGTCCCGCCTACCGCCACCGCGCGCCACGGCCGATGGCCCAGCCAGCGCGCCCAGCGCTCCCAGCCGGTCGGCGCGTGGAACCGGGCGAGCGGACGGGCGAGCCACTTGGGGCGGTCGATGTTGCGTCCCAGAATGGCGAGGACTGCCGGAAGGAAGGTAGTGGCGAGCAGGACGGCGACCGCGACGACCAACAACCCACCCACGCCCACCGATCGCGTGTCCGAGAGCGGTGTCGTGACCAGCGCCGCAAACCCCACCACCACGGTCAAACCCGACGTCATGACCGCTGATCCCGCGGTCTCGACCGTCCGGATGGCGGCGTCTGCGGGCGAAAGACCGCGGTTCAGCTCTTCACGGAACCGTGTGACGATCAGGAGCGAATAGTCGATGCCGACGCCGAGGCCCACCATGGTGGTGATGTTCAACACGAAGACGGACATGGGCGTGTAGCGCGCCGCGATGGTGACCAGGCCGAGCGCGATCGTGATCGCAAGCAGGCCCACCAGGACGGGCAGCGCGGCGGCCACCAGGGCACCAAAGGCGACGATCAGCACGGCCAGGGTGAGGGGCAGGGCGCGCTGTTCGCCCCGGTCGGTGTCCTCGGCGCTGATGGTGCGGACGTCGTGATCGAGCGCGGGGAACCCGGTCACCATGACCTCAAACCCCTCCGAACCGGGGACCCGCGCCAACGCTTCGCGGATCGCCGCGCGCAGGTCGGGGACGAAACTGGCGCTCAAGTCTTGCGTGGACTCCCGGGTGAGCGCCGCAATCAGGAACGTCGTGCGGCGGTCCTTGCTGACGAAGCTCGACTCGCCGATCGAGCGGGCCGAGATCACTTCCCCCACGTAGGGGCGACGCTCGACGGCGGCCTTGAGCGTGTCGAGCACGGCTTCGAAGCGGGCATTGGTCCAGCGGATGCGGCCGTGCACGACAATCGCCACGTAGTCGGCGAATGGTGTCGGAAACACCTCTTTCAGGAGCGCGGTGGCGCGGCTCGATTCCGTGGACTCGCTGCCACCGCCCCGGAGCGCCAGTACCTGCTGGACGTGGCACGCCCGCGGCCCGAACAGCAACGCGAGGGCCGCCCATGCCACGATGACCCACCCACGCTTGCGAATGATGGGTGCCGCGGGTAACGCGAACACTTACGTGCCAAGCATAAGCAGGCCACAATCATAGAGACGCCAGCAGGCCAAAGCTAGCGGCGCGACGGCGTCCTCTCGCATATTGCGCGCATGGAGCGCCGCATGCTCGTCCTCGTCTCCGCGCTGGTCGTCCTGTTCGCGTCTGCGGCATTGTGGAACGCGTTCGTGCGACCGCCCGCGCGGGCGTCGGTTGCTGCGACGCCCGCGGAGGCGCCCGCGGCGAGCCTGACGAAGCCGGGCCCGGCCATCGATTCGGCCCCGGACACCGCGCGCGCTGCGGCTCAACCCGCCCCCGCGCCTACGGTCGTGTCCCCGGTCGGCGCCGGTGGCCCGAGCTACATCGTGCTGCTCGCCCGCTCCGAAATGCGCCGCCGCATCCGCGCCAGCGCCGCAAGCACGTATCTCAACGACGTCATCCTCGCCAGCGCGGACTCGATGCTGCACCGCTGGGATGGCCGGGTCTCGACGCCGGTGCGCGTGTTTTTTCCTCCGACCACCGTCGCCAACTTCCAGCCGAGCTTTCTCGACGCCGTGCGGAGCGCGTTCCAGCGCTGGCAGGATGCCGGCGTGCCGGTGCGGTTCAATCTGGACGCCGACTCCGCCTCCGGCGAAGTGCGGGTCCAATGGCGCATCCAGTTCGAGGGGGAGCGCGCGGGCCAGACGGACCTACGGTGGGACGACGATGGGCACCTCACGGGTGGTGCCGTCACCCTCGCCACCTTCGATGCCAAGGGACAGCCGTTCGCGGTCGATGAAGTCCGCGTGCTGGCGCTGCACGAGATCGGGCACCTGCTCGGGCTCGACCACTCACCGGATCCCGGGGACATCATGTACGCACAGCCCAAGGTGCATGAGCTCTCCCCCCGCGACATCCGCACGGCCTTGCTCCTCTACGACCTCGCGCCCGGCTCGCTGCGGGTCGGCGGCTGAGCCCCGAGGGCGCCGAGCTATATTGAGGAAAGGCAGTCGGCGGATCCCATGGCGCACCGCAGCATCACCTCGTTCCTCACGCACGAAGCCCTCCCCGCGGACGGCGGGGCGGCCACCCTCGCCCAGGCGCTCGACGCGCGGGTCCGCGAAGGCGAGCTGATCGAGAAGCTTCCCGACCATGCGGTGCGGTGCTTTGCGTGCGGACACCGCTGTCTCGTCAAGCCCGGGCGGCGCGGGATCTGCAAGGTCCGCTTCAATAAGGACGGCACGCTGTACGTCCCGGCAGGCTACGTTGCGGCGCTGCAATGCGATCCCACGGAGAAGAAGCCGTTTTTCCACGCCCTCCCCGGCTCCGACACGCTCACCTTCGGCATGCTGGGATGCGACTTCCACTGCGGGTACTGCCAGAACTGGCTCACGAGTCAGGCGCTGCGCGACGACGCGGCCGGGGTCGTCCCGACCGACGTGACCCCGGACGACCTGGTCCGGCTCGCCCTGCGGCAGGGCGCGAAGCTCGTCGGGTCCTCCTACAACGAGCCGCTCATCACCGCCGAGTGGGCGCTCGACGTGTTCAAGGTGGCGCGGGGCCACGGCCTCAAGACCGCGTTCATTTCCAACGGCAACGCGACCCCCGAGGTGCTCGATTACATCCGTCCCTGGACCGACTGTTACAAAATCGACTTCAAGGCGATGGAAGACCGGCGCTACCGCGAGCTGGGCGGCGTGCTCCAGCACGTGCTCGAGGCGATCCGGATGGTGTACGAGCGCGGCTTCTGGCTCGAGCTCGTGACCCTGGTGGTGCCGGGGTTCAACGATGACGACGCTCAGCTGCGGCGGGCCGCCGACTACATCGCATCGGTGAGCCCGGAGATCCCCTGGCACGTCACCGCGTTTCATAAGGACTACCGGATGACCGACCCCGACAACACGTCGGCCGACACGCTGGTGCGGGCGTGTGAGATTGGGGCCGCGGCTGGACTCAACTTCATTTACGCGGGCAATCTCCCCGGCCGGGTGGGACGCTGGGAGCATACGTGGTGCCCGGACTGCGGCGAGCTGCTGATCGAGCGCCATGGGTATCTGATCCGTCAGCAGCGGATCGGCGCTGCGGGCGCCTGCTTTGCCTGCAGCCGACGCATCCCGGGCGTGTGGTCGTAGGGTTGTTGCTTCTCGCCCTGCAGGGCGCCGGCTCTCCCGCGGCGTTCAGCGCGGGGACGTTCGATCCGCTCGTCGAAGACGGCATCCGCCGGGGAGCCTACCCCGGCGCAGCGTTGATCGTCGGGCGTCGCGACACGGTCTTGTTCGCCAAGGGCTACGGCCATCTCACGTGGTCGGCGTCGAGCCCGGCGGTTGATCCGGACAGCACGCTGTACGACCTCGCCTCGCTCACCAAAGTCCTCGCCACCACGACCTCGCTGATGCTGCTCGTGGAGCGGGGGCAGGTGCGTCTGGATGAGCCCGTCGCGACGTACATCGCGGAGCTCAAAGGGCCGCAGACGGCGGGGATCACCGTGCGGCAGCTGCTCACGCACACCTCCGGGCTCCGGGCCGACATCCCCGACCAGGAGCTGAAAGCAATCCGCGACAGCGTGGCGCTCATGGCGCGCGTGCTGCGGGAGACCCCCCGAGTCCCACCCGGCACCCGCGTGATCTACAGCGATCTGAACGCGATCCTGCTCGGCGAAGTCGTGCGGCGCGTGACGCGCGAGTCGCTCGATGCCTTCGTGGCGCGGGAAGTCTTCGCCCCCCTGGGACTTCACCAAACGATGTTTCGTCCGCCGTCACGCCTTCGAGCCCGTATCGCGCCGACCGGGGTGTGGCGCGGTCACCCCGTCGCCGGCACGGTCAATGACGGCAGCGCGTTCCGGCTCCGGGGCGTGTCGGGCAACGCCGGGGTGTTCTCCACCGCGGCCGACGTAGCGCGGTTCGCCCAGTTCGTCCTGCGAGGCGGGACGAGTGGCGACGGCCGCCGCCTGCTGCGCGAGGAGACGATTCGGTTGTTCACCTCCAAGGCGACGGCGTTCGCAGCCGGGACTGAGGCCCGGGCACTGGGGTGGCAGGCGATGCCGACCGGGGAGAGCGTGTCGAGCGCGGGAACGCTGTTCGGGCCGAGGAGTTATGGTCACACGGGGTGGACGGGCACATCGCTCTGGATCGACCCCGATCGCGATCTATTCGTGGTGCTCCTGACTAACCGCGCGTACGTGCCGCGCGCTCGCCGCCCGTTCACGCTGCTGAAGCAGGTGCGCAGCGGCGTCGCCGACGCGGCCGCGCGGGCGTCCGATGCCCGTTGACCGGACTCGGCCAACGCTCATCTACGATGGCGACTGCGGCTTCTGCCGCCGCTCGGTCGACCTGCTCCAACGCTGGGACCCGGAACAGCGGATCGCGCTGATCCCGTTTCAGGATCAAGCGCGCATGGCGGCGTTCGGCATTCCGCTCCCGGCGCTCGCGGCCGCGATGCATCTGATCCTTCCCCCTCCGGACGGCCGGGTGCTGGCGGGCGCGGACGCGATTCCGGAGCTGCTGCGGCTGTTGCCGGGGAAGCGCTGGTTGGCGTGGGGGTTCCGTGTCCCCGGTGTGCTCCCCGTGGCTCGGCGGCTATACGCTTGGATCGCGCGGCGGCGGCACTGCCTGGTGCGGGGCTACGGGGTCGACTAGGTTCGGAAACAAGATGGTGGAGAGGAGTCGGTGATGACGGCACCCGCGGCGCTCAACTCAGAAGCGGCACGTAACGCGCTCCGGCAGGTCAAGGACCCGGAGCTCGACATGAACATCGTCGACCTTGGCCTGGTGTACGACGTCGAAATCGCCGACGGCGAGGTGCGGGTCAAGATGACGCTCACCTCGCCCGGCTGCCCGGCTGGTCCAATGATCACGAACGACGCCTACCGCGTGCTGCGCGGGCTCGAGGGCGTGAAGGACGTCGACATCGAGATCGTGTGGGAACCGTACTGGACGCCCGAACGGATGGATCCCAAGGTTCGGGCATTGATGGGGCTCTAGGCGAGCGCCGCCAGCAGCGCGTCGCCGAACGCTTCGATTTGCCAGCGCCGGAGCTCTCCGATACGGGAGAGCCCGGCGCGATCGTGTGGGGGTGGCTGGGCGCGGGCGACCGCTTCCAGAGTCGAGCGTCCGCAGAGCACGCCCGGATCGAGCCCCAGCCCCGCGGCGGCTCGATTGCGAGCCGCCTTGAGCCGCTCCACCCGCGCGTCGAGCCCCGGATCACGGGCTTGGCGTGGGGCGCGCTCCACGCGGGGCAGGTCGCTCTCCGGAAGGGCGAGCGCGCGGCGTACGCCATCGAGCAGCGCGGGGCCGTGCCGTGCGGCCAGGCTGGCCGGAAGCGCGGCAATCCCGCTCAGCTCGGCGGGCGTGCGGGGCAGGGCCTGGGCGACGGCGAGCAGGGCGTCGTTCCCGATGATGCGGAACGTGGCCCGGTCCAGCTCCGCGCCTTGCGCCTCCCGCCACCGGTACAGCTCCCGCAACGCGGCCAGGTGCCGCGGCGCCAGCGCCTTCGCCCGTTTCACGCGCAGAAACGCGTCCGGGTCTCCCGGTCCCCCCCCGTCGGAGGCAGCTGCTCTCGTCCACCGCAGGTCTTCGAGTCGCGTGAATTCTTCTTCCGCCCAGGCGAGCCGACCAAGCTCGGTGAGCCTGGCGCGCAGCCGCTCGCGCAACGCTGGCAGATGCGCGGTATCGGCGGCGGCGTAGTCGAGCATCGCCGGGGGGAGCGGGCGCCGCGACCAGTCCGCCTTCTGGTGCTCCTTGGCGAGCTTTACCCCGGCGTACTTTTCCAAGAGCGCCGCAAGGCCGACGGCTGGCTCACCGGCCAGCTGGGCGGCGATGCGCGTGTCGAACAGCCGCCGCGCCCGGAAGCCGTAGTCGCGATCCAGAATCCGCAGGTCGTAGTCCGCGTCGTGGAAGATCTTCTCCACCTTCGGGTCGGCGAGCAGCCGGCCCACGGGGGAGAGGTCTGCCACCGCCAGGGGGTCGATGATCTCGGTTCGCAAAGGGCTCGACAGTTGAATCAGGAAGATGCGGTCGTGGTAACGGTGGAAGCTCGCCGCCTCGGTATCGACCGCGACGAGCGGCTCCCGCTCGAGCGCCGCCATCGCTTCGGCCAGCGCCTCGGCTGTCTGGATGTAACTCACTCTTGCTTGCTGAGCACGTCGAGGCCGGCGGCGATCTCCTCGAGCGCCTTGGCCAGGGTCTTGTAGAATTCAGCATCCGGCGGCTGGGGCGCCCCGCCCAGCGGATCGCCGGCGCATTTGCGGGCGGCGCGCGCGGCGTGGCGGATGTAGTCGGTGGCAACCTGCATCGGGGTCCTCGGGATCGGGGTGGTGGTGTCGGATCCGGCGCGACTGATTCAAAAGATACGCGCGACCCTCGCGCCTTGTAGGCTGGGCGACTGGCCCACGCCGCTCGAGCGGGCCGGTGCGCTCGGCGGCGCCATCGGCGTCGCCGAGCTCACGGTCAAGCGGGAAGATCGCTCATCAGCGCGCTACGGCGGGAACAAGGTACGCGCGCTCGAATTCCTGCTCGCGGGCGCGCCCCCCGGCACCGTCTTCGTCACCCTGGGCGGCACCGGCTCGACCCACTGCCTCGCGACCGCCGTGCACGCCGCGGCGGCGGCCGGGAGCGCCGTACTCGCGCAATTCCCACAACCCGAGACACCCGCCAGCCTCGCCGTGGCCGCGGCGTGCCGGGCCCGCGCCGCAGTCGTAGTGCGCGCGCGCTCGAGGGCCCTGCTGCCGCTCGCCGTGCTCGACGCGTGGCGTCGCGCGGGGGCGCTCGGCCCCCGTCGCTGGATTCCCGGCGGAGGAGCGCATCCCCGCGCGGTGGTGGGGCATCTGCTCGCGGGATTGGAGCTCGCCACCCAGGTCGACGCGCCGCCCGATGCGATCGTGTTGCCGCTCGGCACCGGGGGTACGGCCGCGGGCCTCGCGCTCGCCCTCAGCGCGCTCGGTTGGCCCACGCGAATCGTGGGGATTCGCGTAGCACCGCGGGTGGTCGCCAACCGCTGGCGGACGACGTGGCTGGCGCGCGCTGCGCGGCGCCTACTCGCACGTCGCGGCGTACCGCTCCCCGCTCCGCGCTCCCTCGACATCGTTGAAGGGCTGGGGAAGGGCTACGGGCATCCGACCCCGGACGGGGAGGCGGCTGCTCAGCTCGCGTCGCAACACGGCCTCACACTCGACCCGACGTACGGGGCCAAGGCTTTCGCCTTTCTCTTGAACCGTGGAACGTGCAACGTGCAACGAGTGGTTTTCTGGCATACGTTTGCGGTTCCCTTTCCGCCAGCGGAACCAACACCGTGACGCCGTTCGGGACGATCGAGCTGACCGTTTACCCATACGAATGCGACGCGTTCGGCCACTTGAACCAGGCCGCGCTGCTCACGCTGCTCGAGCGAGCCCGCTGGGATGCGCTCGCCCGTGGGCCGGGGATGGACCTGTTCGACCGGAACGGCGTGTGGCCCGCGGTGCGCAAGGCGACGATCGAATACCGGGCGCCGGCGTTCGCGCGCGACGTACTGCGTGTGGAGACGACGGTCGTGGGTCGCGGCACCACCAGCATGACCCTGCGCCACGTCGTACGGCGGGCTTCGGACGATGCCGCGGTGGCGGAGGCGGAGATGGTGTTCGTGTGTATCGATCGATTGGGGCGCGCCTCGCCGATTCCGGACGAGATCGCGCGTTTTCTGGGCCCCCGGGCGTCGGGCGGCCACCAGCCGATCCGAGTGCCCGCCGGCGATGTCGAGCTCGCCGTCGACGTGCGCGGAGAAGGCCTGCCGGTGCTGTTCGTCCACGGCTTCCCGTTCGATCGCACGGTGTGGCGGCACCAGCTTGCGACGCTCTCGCGGGTTCGGCGCATTGCGCCGGATTTCCGCGGGGTGGGCGACTCGGGGGCGCCACCCGGCGCCGACGGGTACTCCCTGACGCGCTACGCCGCCGACCTCGTCGCGGTGCTCGACGCGGTTGGGGTGCGGCAGGCCGTGCTGTTTGGCCTGTCGATGGGTGGGTACGTCATCTTCGAGCTGTTGCGCCGGCATCCGGAACGGGTCAAGGCATTGATCCTGGCCGATACCAAGCCAGAGCCGGACTCGGCCGAGGGGAAGCGCGGGCGGGAGGAGCTCACACAGGTGGCGCAGCGGGAGGGGCAGCACGCCGTGATCGAGCGGCTGCTCCCCCGGCTGCTGGCGGCGGCCACGCAGGCCACTCAGCCCGAAGTGGCCGGGCAGGTGCGGGAGATGGCGCAGCGTTGGTCCGTGCCGGGACTCGTGGGCGCGTTGCGCACGCTGCGCGACCGGCCCGACTCCACCGACACGCTCCGGGGCGTGCGGGCGCCGACTCTCGTGCTGGTCGGGAGCGAAGACCAGATCGCTCCGCCGGACACTGCGCGCGCCATGGCGCAGCTCATCCCCGGCGCGCAGTGTCACGTGGTGCCCGCGGCGGGACACATCGCGCCGCTCGAACAGCCGCTCGCCACCAGCCGGGTGGTGGCCGATTTCCTGAGTGCAATTCCCTAAAAGCGAAAGCCCCGGGGTGAAGTCCCCGGGGCGCCGTTCACGATCCTTTGCGCTGCGGCTTGCCGGGCGGGCTGGAGCCCTGGAATACCTCGCGGTTCTTGGCGATGTAGGACTTCCACTGCGGAGGCGTGTCCTCCTCCGGGAAGATCGCCGTGACGGGGCACTCCGGCTCGCAGGCGCCGCAGTCGATGCATTCGTCCGGGTGGATGTACAGCATATCCTCGCCCTCGTAGATGCAGTCCACGGGGCAGACGTCCACGCACGACCGATCCTTCACATTGATGCAGGGCTCTGCGATGATGTACGTCATTGAAGCTCCAGGTATTGCGCGTTACTCGGGCCGCCAAATTCGGGCCGAATCGCAAACATAGGAGGGGTCCCACCCCCGTTCAAGGCCCGGTGCCAGGCACCGCGATCCAGGTCATCAGCGCCAAGACCGCCACGAGGAACGCATACTGCCCGAGCGCGGTGTGATCCGGCTCGTCTGCCGCGTGAGCGAAGCCGGCGGTCGCCGCTGCAGCGATGCCGAGCAGCACCAGCAGCCCCTCAGAGGTCACCAGCCATATGCCCGCGATGACCGCGACCGCGATCCAGCGCTGCTGGCGGGTCAGTGCGCGGAAGCCGCGTGCGCCGTCGAGCTGCCATACCGGGACCAGGTTGAAGAGGTTCACCCACGCGCCGAAGTGCGCGATCGCGCCCCACACTCCGATGCCGGTAGCGCGATACACGATGTAGGCTGCGAGTGCGGCGCCCAGTCCCCAGAGCGGGCCGGCCAGCCCGACCCGCGCGTCTTCGCGCGCGTTGGCCGGGTACTGCTTCAGACGGATTACGGCGCCGAAGCCGGGGATGAACATCGGGGCAGTGGCCTTGATGCCATAGCGCTGCAGCGCCTGCACGTGACCCATCTCGTGGATGTAGATGGAAAGCACCAGGCCGACCGCGAACTTCCACCCCCACATGGTCCAATAGAGGCTGGCCGAAAGCAGCATGCTGAAGAACGTGCTGGCCTTGGTCAGGCCGAATAACAGCAGTTTCGCCTTCGTCAGGACGAACATGAGCGCGAACTTGAACTTGAAGAGCAGGGCGCCGAGTGCGCCGACACCGGCCGCCCCTTTGCCCAACCCTGATCCGTGCTTCGCGCCCGCGGGCCGGGCGTCGAGCGAGCGGCTCAACGCGGCGATCCGGGCAGAAACGACTCGCTGCTGGGTGGCGTCCGCCGGCAACAGGTCGAGTGCCTGGCGCCATGCGGCCAGGGCGGCGCTCGGGTCGCCGGCCTGCTCCGCGCGCTCCGCGGTGGCGGCGAGACTCTTGAGCTCTTGCGCGTGTACCAGACGTCGGCAGGTGGGGCAAGCGAGCAGGGCGGGCGCGATCTCTGTGCCGCACTGCGTGCATACGGAAGGCGCCCGCCCCGGTAGATCTGCGTCGGTCATCTACGAAGGACTACGCCGCTGCGGGGCGAGCGGCGGCCTGGTACGGCCCTGTGACTTGCAGGGCGACGCCCCGGTTGAGCTTCCACGCCTCGTACAGCGCGAACCCCGCGATCAACAAGTGGATCGGGCTCGTGATGCCGATCATGACAGGAGCCGCATACGCGAGCGCGATGATCACCGCCAGGCCGAGGGCGATAGCGGGCAGGCCCGGGCGAGGCGACGTACGGTGCGCGGCGTCGGTGGACGCGCTGACCCCGGCCGCCACCGCGGCGGGCGAGGCGGCCCGGGCGCTCCATTCCTTCCGTAGCTCACGGGCGATCAGTGAGGAGTCGGTCACCACGACCGCGGTGTAGGTGAGAAACACGGCGAGCAGCTGGTAGCGCCGGCCGCCACGGCCGTTCGAGCCCTTGCGCACTGCACCACCCACCAGCAGGCCGACGACGATCGCCACGAGTCCGAACTCGTAGCCGGTCAGAGCCGCAATGCCGAAGTATACCGCCGCGCCCACGACGGCCGCGCCGAGCCCCAGCCCCAGCGCCTTCGCAAACCGCCCACCCGACGAACCGCGGTTCCACCCCGCCATGATCTGGTTGCGGCACCGCTGGCACGTCACGCTGCCGTTCACTTCATAGTATGAGGTCGCGATGGCCTGGTTGCAGGCCGCGCAAGCGAGGCTAGACGGGGAGCCATCGCGCTCGACGTGATCGAACTGGAGATTCCCCATGGGAGTCCCAGCGGATGGTTGATTCACGGGTTCCTCCTGGAAGCCGGTCCGGGCGTCGGGCGCGGCCCTAGCTTTGGAGACGCTGCTTGCGGTTGCAGTGAGGAACGACCAACGAGTAGAAACCACAGGTCCTTGCTGGGGTTGGGAGGCATTGAGCTACCAACGGGTATCTCAATTGCTGTCCCTCGGACACTTCGATTGCCTATTACGGTTCTGATAGGTATCTTAGATTCTGATGGGTATCAGACAGAAGCGCACGGCCGAGACGAAAGCGCTGCTCCTCGAGGCTGGATTGAGCGTATTCGCGGAGCGCGGCATCGAGTTCGCCACGCTCGACGACATCGCTCGAACAGCCGGCTTCACCAAGGGCGCGATCTACCGGCAGTTCCCCTCAAAGGGCGCTTTTCTGCTCGCCTTATTCGAGCAGTACGCGGCCGTGGCCCGGTCCGGTGCCGGGGCGCGCCAAGCAGCCTGGTTCATCCCCCTCACTTTGCAGTTCGCCGCCCACGCGATGCACGATCCGCTGCTCAGACGGCGCTTCGCCGTGGTGCTGGCGGAGGCGCCCGACGGTGGTACGCCCGACGGACAGCTGCTCAAGGCGCTAGGACGGGTACTGCCGCCGGCGCAACCTTCCCCACCCCGGGCGCCGTAGCCGCTCGCGAGGGCCTCATGGTCTATCTCCCTTGGCTCCTCGTCGTACTGCTCGCCCCTTACTGGCTCGGGCCCATCGTGGTGTGGCTCACCCAGAAAGTCGCTGCCCGTCCCGTGTTCGAGCCCTTCACTCCTGGGCGGCATTCGGTGCCCGCGGACGTGGCGGCCGCATTCCGGCAGACGTGCGACGCCCTCACCACCGAGGGATTTCACGTCGCGGCGGATCTGTTCCAGACTGGTCAGATGAAGCACGTCAGCACTCGCGTCGCACTGCTCGAGAACTCCGGTACGGAGGAGCTGGGTCTCGCCGTCGCCATGTTCACCGCGGCGCGCCCCGCTCGGCTGGTCACGAGCTACGCGGAGCTGCCGACCAAGTTCCGCGACGGGCGGTCGGTGTCGGTCCACAACAGTCCGATCCCGGGGTCGTTCACACCGCCGCCGTCGAGAGTCGTCGTGCGGCTGCCGATCGTGCGCGACCCGGCGCGGCTGTGCCGCATCAAACGGGCGTATCTCGAGCGACACTATCCCGGCCGAGAGCGCGCCCCGTTCGAGCATCAGAACGATCCGGCCCGATTCCTGGCGGGTGCGATGGTGCGCGAGCTGACGGAGCAGGTCGACGCGGGGAGGTGGCGGCGCGACGATCGGGCCGGCGTGTTCCGGCCGAAGTTCACGAGCGCTTGGGTGATGACGTGGCAGTTGCTGCCGCCCTTCAGCATGCTGCGTCGGTGGCGCATGCGCCACCGCGCGGCGGCGATCTTGCGGGAATTGAACATGGCCGGCCCCGATCCACGTCCCATCGCGCAGCCCCGCACGCGCGTGTCGCTCCGGTGGGTCGCAGTGGCCGCGATCGTCGTATTCCTGCTCAACCAGCTCGGCTCGCGCCTGCTCCGCACCACCTGGTCCGTGCCCTCCGACTTCGTCGTGCCGGCCGCCTTCCCCGACGCGGTCCGCGCGCTCGAGCGACTCGCCCGTGGGGCGGCGACGCCGCTGGTGGGCACAGACTCGGTGGGCGACTCTCTCCGAACCGAGGGCTTCCAAGTGAGCGTCCCGGCGGCGCGGGCGGAGCGACTCGTCGCTCAGGCGCAGCCGCGCTTCCTCGAGAAGGGATTCTACCTGTTTCGCTCCGAGCAACATTTCGGCATCGCGGGCCGCGCCGACCGCGTCGCGCTGTTCCCGCGCAGCGAGCGGTACGAGATTCTCCGACTCATGGGAACGAACGGTTGGAACTACGGCATCGGCCCCGACAGCATCGTCGCGTGGCTCGAGGTCCTCGAGCGCGACCACCCGTTCGTCCTCACGGGGATGGGGTTCGATTGGGTGGAGGGCCGGTTCCGCTCCACGATCAACGACGCCGACGCGCTGGCCCGGCGGTTTTACGCGTTCTGCCCCGACGTAGTGAACCAGGGAACTGAGACGGTGGACGCGCTGGCGCGCGAGCTCCGAGAGTCGAAGCAGCTCTATTGTTGGTGGGACTAGATGGAAGGGCTCGCGATCGTCGTTGCCTTCGCCCTCATTTTGGTCGGCTACATCGCCATATCCGCCGTGCTGCGCCGCATTCCGGCGCCGTCCCTCCGACTGCCTACCGGCCCGATCCCGGACACGTGGCCCGGGATCGTGGAACGCAATGTCCCACTCGCTCGCCGGCTGAGCTCGGAGGAGCGCGAGCGGTTGCTTCGACTGGTGCAGATATTTCTGGCGACAAACACTTCGAAAGATCCGGTGGGCTCACCCTTACCGAAGAGATGAAGGTGACGATCGCGGCCGAGGCTTGCCTGTTGCTGCTCCACCTCGAGGGCCCGTGCTACCCGACGCTCCGGACGGTGCTGGTGTACCCCCACGGATTCGTTGCAAAGTCGGCCGGGTTGCGTGGGACGGGCCAGGTAGCACCACCCCCCGTCCGCCTGATGGGCGAATCGTGGGGCGACGGCGTGGTCGTGATCTCGTGGGACGACGCCGTCCGCGGGGCGCGCAATCCCGACGACGGCGAGAACGTCGTGTTGCATGAGTTCGCCCACCAGCTGGATGCGGAGGACGGCATCACCGACGGCACGCCGATCCTGCCGGCGGGCGCGCTGCGGACGTGGGGTGGCGTGCTCTCAGAGGAGTACGAGCGGCTGCACCGGGATATCGCCGAGGATCGCGAGTCGACGTTGGACGAATATGGGGCGACCAACAAGGCCGAGTTCTTTGCCGTCGCGACCGAGACGTTTTTCGAGAAGCCGGTTCAGCTCGAGCGCGAGCATCCCGAGCTGTACGGACAGCTGCGGCAGTTCTACCAGCAGGATCCCGCGCGGCGAGCGCCGCCCCCATGACCGCGTCGCGCGGACGGTTGATCGATGTGAGCCATACGATCGAGCACGGGATGGTCACCTACCCTGGCCTTCCCGTGCCAACGATCAGCGACTGGTTGTCGCGCGACGCGTCCCAGACGCGCTACGCGGCCGGCACGACATTCCAGATCGGGAAGATCGAGCTGCTCGCCAACACGGGCACCTATATCGATGCGCCGTTCCACCGGTACGAGGGCGGGAAGGACGTCGCCGCTTATCCGCTCGAGGCCGTTGCCGACCTCGAGGGCAGCGTGGTCCGGGCAACAGAGCGCACCGGCCGGGCGCTCGATGCAGGTGTGTTCCGCGGCCGCGACGTGCGGGGCAAGGCCGTGCTCGTGCACACGGGCTGGGACGTCCATTGGCGCACGGAGCGCTATGGCACCGGCCATCCCTTCTTGACGCGGGCCGCGGCCGAGCATCTCATCGCGGCCGGTGCGGCCCTCGTGGGCATCGACTCGCTCAACATCGACGACGCGGCCGACGGCGCGCGCCCCGCGCATACGCTGTTGCTCGGCGCCGGCATTCCGATCGTGGAGCACCTGTGCGGCCTGCGGGAGCTGCCCGACGCCGGCTTCCGGTTCTTCGCGGTGCCGGTCAAAGTGCGGGGGATGGGGAGCTTTCCGGTGCGGGCGTTTGCGGTTCTGAGGAGTGACAGCAACGGCGCAGCATAACGACACCGCTAGCGACAATGCAGAGGGCCCGGCGCCTTGCCGGGCCCTTCGTATCGGACGCCCCACCGCTCTACGGGCTGGTCAACCGTCAGGCCAGAGTCAGCGACGGCGCAGCACGGCGACAGCGTATGTGACGCAAACCCGTTAGTCCGCTGGTATGGCCTCGCGCGTCGACTTCTGCGGCTCCCGCACCCCCGCCTTCCGCTCGATCTCGCGCGTGATATGCATCGAGCAGAACTTCGGCCCGCACATCGCGCAGAATTCCGCGCTCTTGAAGTACTCCGCGGGGAGGGCCTCATCGTGCAGCTCACGCGCCCGGTCTGGATCGAGCGACAGCCGGAACTGCTCGTTCCAGTCGAACGCGTAGCGCGCACGCGATAGCGCATCGTCGCGGTCGCGGGCGCCCGCCCGGCCGCGCGCGATGTCGGCTGCATGCGCGGCGATCTTGTACGCAATCACGCCCTCTCGCACCTCTTCGGCATTCGGTAAGCCCAGGTGCTCCTTCCGTGTCACGTAGCACAGCATGTCCGCCCCGTACCATCCGATCATCGCGGCGCCGATGGCCGAGGTGATGTGGTCGTAGCCCGGCGCGATGTCGGTGACGAGGGGTCCCAGGGTGTAGAACGGCGCCTCGTGACAAATCTCCTTCTCCTTCCGGACGTTCTCCTCGATCAAGTGCATCGGGATGTGGCCCGGTCCTTCGATCATCACCTGCACGTCCTGCGCCCAGGCTCGCGTCGTCAGCTCGCCCAGCGTCTCGAGCTCGGCGAACTGGGCCCGATCGTTCGCGTCCGCGACCGAGCCGGGCCGCAGCGCGTCGCCCAACGACAGCGTCACGTCGTACTTGCGGGCGATCTCGAGGATACGATCGAAGCGGGTGTAGAAGGGGTTCTGCTTGTTGTGGTGCGTCATCCAGTAAGCGTGCAGCGATCCGCCCCGCGACACGATCCCCGTCACGCGGCCGAGCGCGAGCCCCACGTACTCGCGCAGGATCCCGCAATGGACCGTGACGTAATCCACCCCCTGCTGCGCCTGGTGCTCGACCATGTCGAGCAGGTCGTCCTCCGTGAGATCCTCGACCTGCTTCACGTCGGTGACCGCCTGATAGATCGGCACCGTGCCGATCGGCACCGGCGACGCATCGATGATCGCCTGGCGGATCGCGTCGATGTCGCCGCCGGTGGACAGATCCATCACCGTGTCGGCGCCGTAGTGGACGGCGTGGTGCAGCTTCTCGAGCTCCTGGTCGATGTTCGACTCGACCGCCGAGTTGCCGATGTTGGCGTTGATCTTCACGCCCGCCACTTTGCCGATCGCCATCGGATCGAGTCGCTTCGCGAGGTGGTTCACGTTCGCGGGGATGATGAGCCGCCCGCGCGCCACTTCGTCGCGCACCAGCTCGACGGGAAGACCTTCCCGCTCCGCGACGCGCTGCATCTGGGGGGTGATGGTGCCCTGACGGGCGAAGTGCATCTGGGTAAGGCAGGTCATACGGAACTCCCTTCGCCGGTCCGAACCGGATCAGGTTCAAAGGGTGTGATCTCAGCCCGCGGGCGTTTCGTATTGGCGGGCACCCCCGTCGCTGGTCAATCTAATCTGGCGGCGTCTCCGTCACACCTCCCGTGGTTTGGGCGGGCTGTAGCGCTCTTCCGGTTTGTGAACCTTGTCCCACTCCGACCGGAACGCGAACGGATCGACCCCGCTGGCGCGATCGAGGGCCAGAATGCCGTCCAGGTGGTCGATCTCATGCTGCAACAGCTCCGCCATCGGCCCCTCGAGCTCCATGGTGTGCTGCTGGCCCTTGGGATCGGTGTAGCTCACCGTGATCTGATAGGCCCGGTTGACGCGAACCAGCAGGTTGGGAAACGAGAAGCAGTCGTCCCACACCAGAAAATCGTCCCGCCCGACGTCGGTGACCTCGGGGTTGATCATCGTCCAACGCTGCTTGTCCATCTGGACGAAAACGATCCGCACCGGCGCGCCGATCTGCGGCGCCGCGAGCGCCCGTCCCATCTTGTACTTCTTCCTGGCAATGGCGAGCGAATCCCGCAGATCGTCCGCGACCAGCCGCGTCGCGGCAGACTTCGGGTTCTGGACCCGCTCGCAGCGGACTCGCAGGATCGGATCGCCCAGCTGGCGGATGCGTCGCACGGCCATGGGGCGCCAATTTGGGGGTTTGGCGGCGGGGTGCAACTCGCGATAACGTAGAAGCATGGGTCTCGCCGGTATCGTGCTCGCGGCTGGGGCCTCGGAGCGAATGGGTAGGCCCAAGGCACTCTTGGACTTCCGAGGCCGGCCCTTCGCCGTCCGCATCCTCGAGGCGCTGGAAGCGCTGGACTTAAAGTCCCGCGTCGTGGTGCTCGGTCCCGACGCCGCGCGCGTCCGACCCTCCCTGGCCACCCACGAGTGCGTCATCGTCGAAAACCCCGACGTCACGGGCGAAGCGATCGGATCGCTCCGCGCCGCCCTCGCGGCGCTCGAGCCGATTCGCCCCTCGGGAATCCTGGCGTGGCCGGTCGATTTGCCGCATGTGCGCGTCGCGACCCTGGAGCGCCTGCTCGAGGCTCACCGGCGGACCGGCGCCCCCGCCGTCGTCCCCAGCTTCGCCGAACAGCGCGGGCAGCCGGTCATCTGGGACCAGGCGCTGTTCGCCGAGCTCGCGACCAGCGCCGCCGCGACCCGCGACGGCGCGGGAGCGGTGCTTGCCGCCCACGAGCGGGACCTCGTCACGGTGGCGGTGGACGACCCGGCGGTAATCGACGATCTCAATACGCCGGAGGACTACGAGCGGCTGATCAGGGAGGTGAATCGCGACATCTACTGAGGCTTGGTTGACAATCCCGAGTAATTCCTGTAGGATTCGCCTTCGCCATGGTCCCATCTCTGCAACTTGCGACGCACAAAGGACTTCGGGAGCCTGAATGAGCAGCGGAATCGAATCCCAGGTCCTCCAGCCGTATAAGTACGGCTTCGTCACCGATATCGAATCGGAGACCGTCCCGCCCGGCCTGAGCGAGGACGTCATCCGGCTCATCTCTCAGAAGAAGGGCGAGCCGGCGTGGATGCTCGATTGGCGGCTCAAGGCCTATCGCAACTGGCTGAAGATGCCCGAGCCGCACTGGGCGAACGTGCAGTACGGTCCCATCGACTATCAGGCCATCAGCTATTACGCGGCTCCCAAACAGCGGCCCAAGCTGGACAGCCTCGACCAGGTCGACCCCAAGCTGATCGAGACATTCGAGAAGCTCGGAATCCCCATCGAGGAGCGGAAACGGCTGGCGGGCGTGGCGGTGGACGCCGTGTTCGATTCGGTCTCCGTCGCAACGACGTTCCGCGAGGAGCTCAAGAAGCATGGGGTGATCTTCTGCGCCATCTCGGAAGCGATCCGGGAGTATCCCGAGCTGGTGCAGCAGTACATCGGTTCGGTGGTTCCTTATAACGACAACTTCTTCGCCGCCCTGAACTCGGCCGTGTTCACCGACGGCTCGTTCGTGTACGTCCCGAAGGGCGTGCGCTGTCCCATGGAGCTGTCCACCTACTTCCGCATCAACGCGGAGTCGACCGGCCAGTTCGAGCGCACCCTGATCGTCGCGGACGACGCGAGCCACGTGAGCTACCTCGAGGGCTGCTCGGCGCCGGTGCGCGACGAGAACCAGCTGCACGCCGCGGTGGTGGAGCTCGTGGCCCTGGACCGCGCGACCATCAAGTACTCGACCATCCAGAACTGGTACCCGGGCGACGAAGAGGGGCGGGGCGGGATCTACAACTTCGTGACCAAGCGCGGCGCGTGTCGCGGCCGGGGCTCCAAGATCTCCTGGACTCAGGTGGAGACGGGCTCGGCGATCACGTGGAAGTACCCCGGCTGTATCCTCCAGGGCGACGACTCGATCGGCGAGTTCTACTCGGTGGCCGTGACCAACCACCGCCAGCAGGCGGACACGGGCACCAAGATGATTCACATGGGCAAGAACACGCGCTCGACCATCGTCTCCAAGGGCATCTCCGCGGGGCGCGGGCAGAACACCTATCGGGGTCTGGTGAAGATCCTGAAGGGCGCCGAGCACGCTCGCAACTACTCGCAGTGCGACTCGATGTTGATCGGCGACCGGTGCGGGGCGCACACCTTCCCGTATATCGACGTGCGCAACAGCACGGCCACCATGGAGCACGAAGCGTCGACCTCCAAGATCGGCGAGGACCAGATCTT